>Ga0163108_10000239_pt1 | contig 41026 bp, 32 predicted proteins | sample Fk1155metaG_FD_109644 | JGI IMG/M metagenome (GOLD analysis project Ga0163108, IMG submission 109644) | Marine microbial communities from the Central Pacific Ocean - Fk160115 155m metaG | ecosystem: Environmental > Aquatic > Marine > Oceanic > Photic zone | place: The Central Pacific Ocean...
CCTGCAACTACTGCACTTATGGACGGCCAGTTTTGTGTTGGGCTTTCTTCTGACCAAATTGAGAAACTTGGTTCTAGTAACGGCGTTAAAAAAGTTAGTTTGCGTGACATAGGTGTGGCGTTATCTAAGAAAACTCTTGGAGCGACGACGGTAGCTACCACGATGTTCATTGCGGAGAAAGCCGGTATTGAAATATTTGCTACCGGAGGGCTCGGTGGTGTTCATCGTGGAGATTCTGGTGATGTTTCTGCCGACCTGACTGCACTGGGGACGATTCCGGTGGCGGTGGTGAGTGCTGGGGTTAAAGCTATTTTGGATTTACCACGCACTTTAGAATTTCTTGAAACTCTGGGGGTGCCAGTTCTGGGTTATGAAACCGATGTTTTCCCTGAATTTTGGATCCGAGGTTCGAATCTTCCCATTAGCGCACGAGTTGATGATCCTCTAGCAGCAGCCGCCGCCATTTCTGCACATTGGTCTTCTGGAATGAAATCTGGAGTGGTTCTCGCAGCACCCGTACCTGTTGAAGATGAAGCTGATCCTGAAGTGATTAACGCTGCGATAAATGAAGGTTTGGCTGCGGCAGCCGCTCAAGGTGTGGCTGGTTCGGGAACTACGCCGTTTCTGCTTGCGCATATTGTGGAAAGCACAGGCGGAGCGAGTCTTGAAACGAATATTGCTTTAGTTAAAAATAATGCTGCTGTAGCTGCGAAAGTCGCTGTTGAACTTGCTTCTCTTAACAAAAGGTAATGATTTTTATAGTTCGAGAGCGTATTCGCTTAAGCGTTCATAGAGCGGTACCGCTTCTTCAACAACACCGGCGAGATGCTCCGGGATAGTTACTTCTTTAGGTTCATAAGGTAAAAATTCTGTGGAGGCGTGAACTCCGTGGTACCAGTATTTTTCCCAAACACCATCTTCTGGTTTTGGCCCTGCAGGCCATGAAAGCATTGCTTCATCAAAGGGGATGCCAATGTTTTTGCAAAATTTTTCTAATGCGTTGCGTGGGTCTTTGCGTAAAGTCGTAGCGTCAAGTACTACGGGGGTTTCACCTTCATTGAGTATTTCTTCCATCAGATCAACTTGTGATTCAAGACCCGTGTCTCCGAGTGTGGCATCTTTCAAGTTCACTGACAGCGATGCCAACATTTCGGTTGGTTCTCGTACTAGTAGAACGTTGACGCATTGAGAAAGAAACGAACGGTCCATTTCTATTAAATGATGTGCCATTTGTTTAAAGAAAACTACGGGGGCGCCATGATCTGCCAACATGATTTCTTTAGTTACTTGAGTTGAATTTGGATTCTGTGTCTTAAGCACTTCTTCGCGTCCAGGGTGTTCTCGACCAGTTGCCAGTAAGTAATGGGCGTAAAACGGTTCATCAAACACTGTTGTGTCTTGTCTTTCGCGAAACGAATACATCAGAGCTGTGGAAATATTCCTTGGCCCGGAACAACAATTAATCCTTACTGTCATTGTGACACTGATGCTGCTACTGCGTCTTCATAAAGTCCACGCAGCCGTTGGGTCATCGGACCAGGTGCTGTTTCACCAATTGTTCGCCCGTCAACTTCAGTAACTGGAGTTAAACCGCCAAATGTCCCTGTTACAAATGCTTCTTCCGCTGCGTAAACGTCTGTAAGAGAAAAGGGGGTTTGACGGGTTGGGATTTGGGCTTTTTCTGCTGTCTCAAGGACTATCTGTCGAGTGATTCCGTTGAGATTGTATTGCCCTGTTGAAGTTTGAACGATGCCGTTGCGAACTATGAAGAAGTTGGTGGCGTTACAGGTAGCGACCGCTCCGGTGGGGTCAAGCATTAACGCTTCATCAGCCCCTGCATGAACTGCTTGAATTAAAGCTATTACTTCATGCAATTTAGAGTGACAATTGAGTTGTTGATCCAGCATGTCGGGTGCAGGTCGTCTAACTGTGGCTGTGAACAGATTCACTCCAATATCTGCAACTTCAGGGTCGGCTTGTTTATGCTCGGCGATAATGACAACGTTTGGTCCGCCGACAACATTGGATGGGTGTTGGGAGGGAGTTTTTTTGTCACCTCTAGTGATCATCAGTCTGACGTGAACGCCATCATCCATGTTGTTTCGTTCAATAGTTGTTTGAAGAGCGTCAACGACTTCTTCCCGTGTCATTTCTAATGGTATGTCTGCAGCGGCTAACCCGGCGAAGAGTCTGTTTAAGTGCCGGTCTAAGAAAGCAAATTTTCCATGGTGAAGACGGATGCCTTCCCATATCCCGTCTCCAACAAGAAACCCGCTATCAAATACAGAAACTTTTGCTTCGTGTCGGGGGAAAAATTCCCCGTTGATATAGATTTCTACTTTTTCATTTCGTTCGTCGCTAAGCGCTTGGTGTGTACTACGTGCCATGTAGTGAATCTATCTGTCGTTGAGCCAACTAGTGATCTCGGACACCGCTATTCCTGATTCTCCAGCTACTGCGTAAAACAAATACGTTCTATTTTCTTAAACGAATATTTCTGGATCTCGTAACTGGTTAACCTTGCCGTGAGCGAGCTTGAGTGATTGATTGTTGAGGGGTCAGCATTTCAGGATCAACAATCAGATCTAGAACTGCTCCGGTTCTTGAATTCAAGGCTTTGTCGAACGCTGCTTTGAACTCTTCTATGCTGGTTACTTGCTCGCTGTAAAAACCATAGGCGCGAGCTATAGAAACAAAATCAGGATTTTTAATATTCGTTCCAACCACACGTTCTGGATAACGCCGTTCTTGATGCATCCTTATGGTTCCATACATTGAGTTGTTGACAATAAGCACAATGGGTTGAGCTTCTTCTTGTGTCGCGCTTCCTAATTCTTGCATATTCATTTGGAAATCCCCGTCACCTGCGAAACACACAACGGCTCGTTCCGGATCAACAACTTTGGCTGCTATCGCGGCAGGTAATCCATATCCCATGGTTCCGTTTTGTGGAGCTAACAGCCGTGCGTTAGATCCGTATAAGAAGAACTTGTTTGGCCAAACTGAGAAGTTTCCTGCGCCATTAGTAATTATTACATCTTCGGGGAGCACCTCTTGGAGGTAAGCAGTGGCGGCGGCCATGTCTACCCCAGTTGTGGCTACAGGGACTTTATGTGTTGAAAGGAAACGGTTACGAGCCTCTTCTCTCCACTGTTCTCTTCCGTCTGTGCTACTTGGCATTTCTGTTAGTGCTGCTACAGCCAAGTTTGGGTTAGAGCGGACATGAAGGTCTGCTTTAATGACTTTGTCGAACTCGGCTTCTGATGCGTGGATGTGAAGAATTTTTTGGTTTTGGTTTTGATTCTGGAAAAGGGTGTATGCGTTCGTAGTCATTTCTCCGAACCGGACTCCGACTGCAAGTACGACGTCGGCTTCATCCAAGGTTTGTCGGACCGGTGACGGCATCGCGACCCCTGCTTCTCCGGCGTAACAGAAACTGTTGTTATCCATTAAGTCTTGGCGACGGAAGCCAACCACAACTGGAAGGTTTTGTTTTTCAGCGAAACGGCAAAGATTCTCTCGACCATTTGTGGTCCATCCGCCGCCGCCAACTAAGAGAACAGGTTTTTTTGCTTCTTCTAAGAGCGCCATTATTTCTTGAACTTCTTGTTCCGAGATTGAGTGATCTTCAGGTGGTGTGAACGAGATAACCGTTTTTTCCGTGCTTTCTCTTAATACATCTTCAGGTAATGCAATTACTACTGGACCTGGGCGATCAGAAGTAGCGACTGTGAATGCTTGGTTTATGACTTCAGGGATTTGATCAGCATGAGTGATCTCAGTAACCCATTTAGCGATATCCCCAAAAAAAGCGGTGTAGTCCATTTCTTGAAATGCTTCATACCCGCGATGGCTCGTGGGCACTTGTCCGATAAAAAGAATAAGAGGGGTGGATCCTTGTGCCGCTGTGTGTACACCGATAGAGGCATTCGATGCGCCTGGCCCTCTAGTAACAAAACATATACCGGGTTGCCCAGTTAACCGTCCGTATGCTTCAGCCATATAGGCAGCACCACCTTCTTGACGACAACCAATTAAACGTATTTGGTCAGATTTTTCGTATAAGGCATCTAGAACTTCTAAGTAGGATTCTCCTGGTACAGCAAATGCGGTATTTACTCCGTGTGAAACTAATCCTTCTACTAAAAGGTGTCCTCCGTTCATTTCTTATGTCCTTTCCCGAAAAGAAAAACTAAGCAACCTAAGGTAAAAAATGTTGAAGCGACAATACCTAATGGATCAGGATTTCTGACTGAAGAAGCAAGAAAAAATACCGCACTTCCTAGGAAAAGCCACCATGACGTTGTTTCTGCGTTATATCTCACTTTTTAAGTTTGCCACGTCAAAACCGACGAGTCGCCGCTGGCCGGTCTAGATTTCTATTTATGGATTACGGCCCATTTTTTAATGAACTAAGCAAAGATGAGGAAATTGCTCCTCTTCCTGCTTTGACTCTTTCTGATGCTGATAACACTTTTTACCGTGCTGTCACTGGAGATCAGCACTTACTCACTGCAGACCGTGGCCTCTATAAAAGGGCTAGTGGTAGTTCTGGAACGTTAATTAATCCTGGTTTAATCATGCAGGTTTCGATTGGGCAGACCACTAACGCTACGCGAAAAGCTATCGCTAATCTTTACTACCGTTCTGTTGAAATTTTAAGACCGGCAGAGGTAGGTGAAACATTGTCAACTTCTACTGTTGTTTTAGGTTTGTGCGATGCTTCGCCAAAAGTGGATCTTAATAGAGGGAAAGTTTGGTTAGGGATTGAAACTCGTTCTGGGGAAGAAATTATTGCTCGTTACGAACGAGTGGCTTTGTTGCCATGTGCCGGTGATGCTCCGGGGCATAGTGATGAAATTCCGGGCCCCACTGATCCGGCGTCATTAGATTCTTGGAAAAGTTTAGCCCCTTCATGGGACCTGTCTTTGTTGCCAAAAACGGCATGGGAGGTAGGGGAAGAACGTGGTGATCCTTTAGCTGATCATGTTGATCTTGCGCCAGCTTTAGCTCGTTTTACTTTTAATCAGGCTGCAATTCATAGAGACTTTGAAGCTTCCTCTTTTGGAGAAAGATTGGTTTATGGCGGACATACCCAAGGTTTGGCTCAGGCATCTTTGACTCGGCTATTACCAGGATTAGTGACTGTAATGGGATGGGATGGTTGCGATCATTTGGGACCTGTGTTTGAAGGAGATCGACTTTCTTTCCACCACACGCTCAAAGAGGAACTTTCTTTCAACGAAGGACGCATTTTAAGATTTGAAACTCGGGCTACTCGAGATAATGAAGATGTTCTTCTCTGGACACCGATAGTGGTTACAACATGAAACGGCCTTTGATTGGCATTACTGGAAAACGTAGGTTCGGTCGCGATCTTGCTGGTAATTGGTCTTCTATGTCGGAAAACCCAGCCGACATTTTTTGGACCAATTACGCTGAGGGGGTTCTTTTCGGTGGAGGGTTTCCCGTATTTCTTTCCATTGATAGCGACCCTATTGATGCAATAGATCATTTAGATGGTTTGTTGCTTACTGGCGGCACAGATATTGAACCCAAACATTACGGAGAGGCATCTGATACTGATTTATTTCCGTATGAACCTATTCGTGATGAATTTGAATTTGGTTTACTTGATGCGGTAATCAAATCTCCACTACCTGTTCTTGGCATCTGTCGCGGTCATCAAGTAGTTAACGTTCATGCCGGTGGCTCTTTAAATCAGCATGTGCCTGAACATGCCTCTTTTGATCAAACCATAACTACGAAATCTCATGAAGTTCTTCTTAAAGACGGATCAAAACTCTCTGATCTATACGGCCCGAGATGTGAGGTCAATTCTTTTCATCATCAGACAGTGGATCGTGTGGGAGAAGGATTTGAAGCCACAGCTCATGCACAAGATGGAGCTATTGAAGGTCTTGAACATTCAGAGTTGCCTATTTTGTCAGTACAGTGGCATCCCGAAATGCTTCCGACACGGCCAACAGATCCAATTTTTTCTTGGCTTGTTAAAGAAGCAAGTTAAATAATTCACACAGACTAGATGTAGTCCGAATATTTTTCGAGATAACGCACTGGTGTGGAAAGAGCATCTTTTCTAAATGGGGCACCTAATTCTTTAGTGCACATGACTTCAATCACCGTTGTAACGCCATCTTCCATTTGTGCATTAATTGCTTTATCCAGGGCTGGTCCCACTTCTTCAAGATCATCAATGCGTATGCCTTCTGCTCCCATGGCTTTAGCAATTTCTGAATAATCTTCTCCTCCGTCAAGTTCTCCGGCGACGAATCGGCGGCCATAGAAATCAACTTGATTCTTTTTTTCAGCACCCCATTGTCGGTTATGGAAAACAACTGCGGTTACAGGAATGTTGTGGCGAACTGAAGTCATGATTTCACTCATACTCATCGCCCAGGCCCCATCACCTGAGTAGGCGATTGCTGGACGTTCAGGCGCTGCCGCTTTTGCTCCAATAATTGTAGGAAGTGCATATCCGCAATTGCCCCAACTCATTGCAGCGAAGAAAGACCGAGGCTCTTCAAATCGGAGATAACTGTTAGAAATTGAGTTGATGTTGCCAATATCAGTAGACACCATGGCTCGAGCGGGCATAGCTTCCTCTAACTCTCTTAACACTTGGCGAGGATGCAGCCAGTTGTCTTCTTCATCAATGGCTTCTTTTATCATGTCGATGCTGAAATCATCAATTTCATTTGTCCAGTCACTTAGTTCTTCTTCCCAAGCTGCTTTTTCTTCAGCGATTCGTGTTAAACGGTCTTCGCTAGTGATATCGCTTTTTAATTCGCGCTCTACTAGGCGTGTGGTTAATGCGTTTGCTGCTGCTCCTGCATCTCCGCATATTCCTACAGATATTTTTTTAACTAAGCCGAGCATCTTTTGGTCTGCATCAATTTGAATGATCTTTGCGTCAGGTGGCCAATAGTCCATGTCGTGTTGAGGCAGAGTTCCAAATGGACCAAGTCTTGTCCCTAATGCAAGAACTACGTCGGCTTGGCTTATAAGTTTCATCGCTGCCTTTGATCCTTGATATCCCAGTGGCCCGCACCATTGTGGATGACTTGCTGGGAATGAATCATTATGCAAGTAACTATTGACTACCGGGCAACTGAGACGTTCCGCTAAATCCACTGCTTCTTGTACAGCGTTGCCCATAACTACCCCACCGCCAGAGATCATGACCGGGAACTCTGCTTCTGCAAGAAGATCGGCGGCTTCATCTAATGTTCGTTCGCCACCCGGTCCACGATCTAGAACCATTGGTTCAGGAATTTCTACATCTATGTCACCATAGAAACGGTCCCGCGGGATATTGAGTTGTGTGGGTCCAATTTCAGACATTGCGCGATCAAAGCAACGGGCAGTGATTTCTGCCATTCGGTGTTCATTATTGATATGTCCCTGATATTTAACAAATTCTTGGAACATCGGTAACTGGTTTGCTTCTTGAAATCCGCCAAGACCTATTCCCATTGTTCCGGTTTCCGGAGTGATTATTACCACAGGACTATGAGCCCAATAGGCTGCAGCCACAGCGGTTACACAGTTCGAAATACCTGGACCGTTTTGGCCGATGACCACCCCATGGCGGCCACTAACTCTTGCATAGCCATCAGCCATGTGTGCGGCCCCTTGCTCATGCACTACCGGAATAAAACGAATGCCGGCGGGTTCGAAAATGTCCATTGCATCCATGAACGCTGAACCCATGATTCCAAAAATGGTGTCTACACCGTTTGTAACCAAAGTTTCAACAAAAGCTTCGCTTGGGGTCATGCGGGTCATACTTATTCCTTTTCCTTTAATCCGTTTTTGTTAACACTTCTCGTCCTAAGCGTTCTAGGACAGACAAACAGGCTTCTAACTCAGAAATTCGAACAAATTCGTCTGGGCGATGAGCGACTTCGATGTCGCCAGGCCCCCAAACCACAGCCGGCATTCCTGCGGCTTGATACAGGCCTGCTTCGGTTCCATATGAAACAACATCAAAATCTGATTTCCCCAATAATTTGACCATGAGAGAAAGAGCAGAAGATTCTTCTTCATATTCAAGTCCATCAACTTCGCATACTCTTTCTGTCTCAATAGAAGCTTCAGGGTGGATCTCTCTCATTTCTGATAAAAGTTGATCAGCAAAAGCTGTTAACTGTTCATGCACATAAACTGCATCGGATCGTTGGATAGGTCTCATTTCCCAATCAAATTTGCAGTGCTCTGCTACTACACACCGAGCTTGGCCACCTTGTATTGTTCCGACACTCATAGTTGTTGAAGGCGGCTGATATGGGCTATCTTGAGGCGCTCTAGAAACCATTTCTGATGTCAATTCCATAAGCCGGTTAATGAACTGAACAGCATATTGAACAGCGTTAACTGCTTTTTCTGGCTCAGAACTATGCCCATTTAATCCTTTGATCGTGGTGGCGTATTCATAACAACCTTTATGGGCTGCGATGGCTTTCAACCCGGTGGGTTCTCCGATAATCACAGCGTCGGGCTGAATATTTTTTGACTTCAAATCCTCTAACAGAATTGGTGCCCCATGAAATCCATCTTCTTCATCAAAGGTAAGAGCGATATGTAAAGGTTTTATAAGGTCAAGTGAAGAGAACCATGGGGCCATGGCTAATACGCATGCTATGAAGCCTTTCATGTCCGCAGAGCCACGTCCAAAAACACAATCATCACGTTGGTCTGCCTGGAAAGGTGGTGTAGTCCAATCATTTGCATTAACTGGAACTACATCTGAGTGTCCTGAGAGAACAATCCCTCCGTTTGTTTCTGGACCGAAGGAAGCGAAAAGGTTCGCTCTTTCTCCATCTGGGCTATGGGTAAGGATAATTTTTGCTCCAAGGTCATCTAAATATTTCTCTACATAATTAATGAGATCAAGATTTGAGGTCAGAGCTACAGTTTCGAAAGCGATGAGTTCTTCAAGAATATTTAACGATTGTGTCAATAAGTTGTCATTCATTTTTTAATAAATAGCTTTCTAGGGAAATCAGCAAACGTTTCTGCAGGCCCGTCTTGAGCGATCATAAAACTTTCAGTAATTTCCATTCCCCAATCATCCATCCAAAGGCCTGGCATGAAGTGAAAAGTCATACCGGGTTGTAGTTCAGATTGGTCTGTGCCTCGAAGTGAAATAGTTCTCTCACCCCAGTCAGGGGGGTAGCTAAGCCCTATTGGGTATCCGCAGCGCGCATCGCGTTCAATGCCTGCACGGGCAAGAGTTTCATGAAGGGCGTTTGCTATATCGCAAGCTCGATTACCTGGTTTAGCTGCTTCGAGTCCTGCTTCAAGTCCTTCCACAAGAGCTTTTTCGGCATCAACCATCTTTTGAGGAGGGTCGCCAAGAAACACTGACCGACAGAGTGGCACATGATATCTCCGATGCACTCCAGCTATTTCAAAAAAGGTTCCTTCGCCAGATTTAAATGGTTTATCGTCCCATGTTATGTGTGCAGCTGATGCGTCTACTCCAGTAGGCATAAGTGGAACAATGGCGGGATAATCTCCTCCAAACTCTTCTGTTCCAGCGATTGAAGTATGGTAAACCTCAGCCACTAAATCATTTTTTCTCATCCCTGGTTCAATGAGTTCAAGAATGCGGTGATGCATTTTTTCTACGATCCGTGCAGCTCTACGCATGTAAACGAGTTCTTGTTCAGTTTTAATTGTGCGTTGCCAATTAATCAGTCCAGTGGCATCAACGATCTGTGCTTGAGGAAGACCAGCTAAAAGGTGAATATGAGAAGCGGCGGAATAGTAGTAGTTGTCTAATTCCACTCCAATTACTGCTTGGTCAAAACGTGAATCCGAAAGAAGAGCCGCTAGGTGCTGATAGGCATGCTTTTCCGTGGACATAACATGGTCATCTGAATAAGCGACCACATGACGTTCATCCATATACACCGTCCGTAAAGCGCCTTTAGCATCCATGCCGCGTCCCCACCAGATGGGATCATCATCATGGGTTACCAAAACTGCTTGTGGTGTGTAGAAAGACCAACCGTCATAGCCAGTTAGCCAAGACATATTTGAAGGATCGGCAGAAACGAGGACTTCAATTCCTCCGGCTTCCATCGCTGAACGTACTTTGGCAAGCCGGAGTGCATATTCTTCGCGGCTAAAATCTAGTTCTACATCAGGCATTTTTACTCCAAACTTTTATTTGAGGTTCTATTCCTTTATCGCAACGTAGCCTGATTAGAGGTTGTCTGGCTAAGGGGGCCAGATCAGAATACTTAACCAGACAAATTTGGAAGGCTCTAATGGGTGGATGGCAATTTTGGATTGATAGGGGCGGTACTTTTACCGACGTTGTAGCACGTCGCCCTGATGGATCAACCGTTACTCATAAGTTGCTTTCTGAGAATCCTCGTATCTACGACGACGCCGCTATTCAAGGAATCCGTCAACTCCTTGATCTCTCTGACGATGATCCATTGCCCTTCGATGAAATTAGTGCGGTAAAAATGGGGACCACTGTTGCGACAAATGCTTTATTAGAAAGAGAAGGTGAACCAACAGCTTTTATAACTACTGCTGGTTTCGCTGATGCTTTAAGAATCGGATACCAGGCCCGTCCTGAACTTTTCGCATTAGACATTGTCCTGCCTGAGATGTTGTATACAAAAGTAGTTGAAATCGATGAAAGAATTTCTGCTGATGGTTCCGTAATTTTGCCACTAGATGTGCCATCAGCAAAAACACTCTTAGCGCAAGTGAGGGGTGAAGGTTTTGATGCGATAGCTATAGCGCTTTTACATGGATATAGATACACCGAACATGAGAAGATTCTTCATCAGATCGCTAGCGAAATCGGTTTTCAACAGATTTCAGTCAGCCATGAGGTAAGCCCTTTGATGAAACTTGTTTCTCGTGGTGACACCACAGTGGTAGATGCATACCTCTCTCCTATTTTGCGTCGTTATGTTAATTCGGTTGATGAAAAGCTTCGCCCTGATGGGACGGGACCGAATCTTATGTTTATGCAATCCAATGGTGGCCTTACCGACGCTAACCATTTTCGCGGCAAGGATGCTTTACTTTCCGGTCCAGCTGGCGGTGTGGTGGGAATGGTGAGAACCGCGGAAACTGCTGGATTTGATCGATTGATTGGTTTTGATATGGGGGGAACTTCTACTGATGTCTCTCACTATGCCGGTGAATTTGAAAGAACACATGAAACACAAGTTGCTGGAGTACGTGTTCGAGCACCAATGATTCATATTCACACTGTGGCTGCCGGTGGCGGTTCAATTCTTCATTTTGATGGCTCTCGGCTACGAGTAGGCCCCGATTCCGCTGGAGCAGATCCAGGTCCTGCCTGCTATGGAAACGAGGGGCCGCTTGCAATCACCGACGCAAACGTATTGCTCGGTAAATTACGTCCCGAATTCTTTCCTCATGTTTTTGGACCAGAAGGGAATCAACCATTAGACGTAGAAACAGTGAACAAACAATTTGTTGATCTCGCAGAAGAAATTTCATCGGCTTCAGGAATTGATCAATCAGCAGAGTCAGTTGCGGAGGGGTTTCTCTCAATTGCTGTTGAAAATATGGCTAACGCCATTAAGAAAATCTCTGTACAACGAGGTTACGACATCACTTCATACACTCTGGTTTGTTTTGGAGGTGCAGGAGGGCAACATGCTTGTTTGGTCGCCGATCGATTAGGGGTAAGCCGTATCCATATCCATCCTCATGCTGGGGTTCTTTCAGCTCTGGGAATTGGATTAGCTGATGTTCGCCACCTCAGTGAGGGTGCAGTGGAATCAACGTTGTCTGAGGAGTTACTTACCAGTCTTGAACCACGATGGGTTTCTATGGAGACTGAGAGCGTAAACATCGTAAAAGCACAAGGCGTGTCGGATAAGCAGATAACCACTATGAAAAGGTTTGGTATTCGCTACGCAGGATCTGACACCGCTCTCCAAGTTGATGCCGGATCATGTGCAGCTGTCCAAAATGCTTTTGAGGAACAACATCGTTCCCGATTTGGATTTATCTCGCCTGAGAAAAATCTTATTATTGAATCTTTACAGGTTGAAGCGGTCGGAATGTCTGACAGTGTGGATTTAAAGTCCAATTACAACGACGTCGGTGAAAACCAACTTGGGGTGTTCTCTACGGTTATGAATGGCGAAACTCATGAAACTCCGTTCATGACTCGATCTTCGTTGAAATCTGGAGAACCGGTTTTAGGGCCTGCGGTGTTAGTTGAAGAAACTGGAACCACTGTTATTGAGCTCGGGTGGTCAGCAACTGCTGCTGAAAACGGGGATCTAATACTTGAACGAGTCGTTGCTCTCCCTGATCGTGCAGCGATTGGCACTGATGTGGATCCGGTCCAACTAGAGATCTTTAATAATCTTTTCATGAATATCGCTGAACAGATGGGAGTTGTGCTTGAGAACACTGCCGCTTCAGTAAATATTAAAGAGCGTTTAGATTTTTCATGTGCTTTATTTGATCCCGGAGGAGATCTGATCGCTAACGCTCCGCACATGCCTGTCCATTTAGGGTCTATGAGTGAATCTATAAAATCAATAATTCGCCAGAATCCGATTATGACTCCTGGCGATGTGTATGTAATGAATGCTCCTTATAACGGAGGAACTCACCTTCCAGATATCACAGTTATCAAACCGGTTTTTGATGATGAAGAAAAAACCATTATTTTTTATGTTGCGTCTCGCGGCCACCACGCAGACGTTGGTGGACGTGTTCCTGGGTCTGCTCCGGCTGATTCAACCACAGTTGATGAAGAAGGGGTTTTATTAGACAATGTTTTGCTTGTTTCAGATGGTCGTTTCCTTTACGACCGCATCCATGGTTTATTGACTGGGGGTCAGTGGCCAGCTCGTAACGCTGAACAAAATATTGCTGACCTTCAAGCTCAAGTTGCTGCGTGTGAAAAAGGAACAAGTGAACTGCGTAGAGTTATCGCTCATTTCGGCCTTGATGTTGTCCATGCTTACATGAAACATGTGAAAGACAACGCTGAAGAATCAGTGCGTCGCGTTATTGATGCTTTAACTGACTCTTCTTTCACTTACCTAATGGATGATGGGCATCAAGTGTCCGTAAAGATCACGGTTGATCACGAAGACCGGTCAGCGTGTATTGACTTCACTGGAACAAGTGATACTCATCCGGGAAATTTTAACGCTCCGTCTTCGATCGCTCATGCTTCAGTTCTTTATGTTTTCCGATGTCTTGTCAACGATGACATTCCGCTTAACGCTGGATGTTTGAAACCTCTTCAAATTATTTTGCCGAAGCCATCAATGATTAACCCTTCGTATCCAGCGGCTGTTATCGCTGGAAATGTGGAAACCAGTCAGGTGATTGTTGACACATTATTTGGTGCTGTGGGGGTCTTGGCTGCTCCTCAAGGAACAATGAATAACTTTATTTGGGGTAATGATGATTATCAGAATTACGAAACCATTTGTGGTGGTGCCGGTGCAACCGCAAATGCTGACGGCTGTGATGCCGTACACACTCATATGACCAATTCTCGACTTACCGACCCCGAAGTTCTTGAATGGCGTTTCCCGGTTCTACTTGAAACTTTCCATATCCGAAAAGGGTCGGGAGGAAATGGTTATCGATGTGGCGGTGATGGAACAGTAAGACGGGTTTTATTTAATGAAGCGATGGAAGTAAACGTGCTTTCCGGACATCGCGTTGTGCCTCCTTATGGAGTGGACGGTGGTGAACCTGGAGCAGTCGGCCGTACTCGTCAAATTCATGCCGATGGGACAATCACCGAGTTTGGAGCTAGTGCTCAGACTTTCGTTAATCCGGGAGACAGATTTGAGATTGAAACTCCTGGTGGAGGTGGTTTTGGGAAAGCAGGCAATTGACCTTCGCCTAACTTACCCCTCAACTACATTGTGTTCCGGTCCGTACGGGAATCCAGAAATATTTTCTGTTCCAGTTTCTCCAATGATAAGAATGTCGTGTTCTCTATATCCACCAGAACCTGGCTGACCTTCTGGAATAGCAATCATCGGTTCCATTGAGACAACCATCCCTGGTTGGAGTGTTGTTTCTACATCTTCTCGAAGTTCTACACCAGCTTCTCGACCGTAATAATGGCTAAGCACGCCGAAACTATGGCCATAACCGAAAGAACGATATTGCAAGAGGTCGTAGCTGCGGTAAATATCATTTAATTCTGCAGCTATGTCGCAACAACGCGCACCAGGTTTTATGAGTTCAAGTCCTCGCTCATGCACTTCAACATTTATTTCCCACAGTCGGAGATGTTCTTCTGAAACATGATCACAAAAGAGTGTTCTTTCTAGAGCGGTGTAGTACCCAAAGATCATAGGGAACGTGTTCAGCGACAAAATGTCGCCAGATTCAATGGTTTTGTTGGTAACCGGATTATGAGCACCATCAGTGTTTATGCCGGACTGAAACCACGTCCAGGTATCCATGAGTTCAACAAATTCAAAGGTGTCTGCGATCTCTCGAACCATTGTTTCGGTAACTGCAAGAGCTACTTCGTGTTCGGCAACACCAGCTGCTATTGCTTCTACACAAGCTTCTGCTCCAAGATCACAAATACGTGCGCCATGGCGAATGAGATTATGTTCTTCAGCTGACTTGATAGTACGCATCCACATCGTGGATGTTCCTATATCGACAAGTTCAATCTCTGGGAATGCTGCGGCTAAAACTTGAAATTGATCAACACTAAGATGATCAAATTCAACACCCAGTCGTTTTACTTTTGGAATTAGTTCTTTAACTGCTTCGTAGTAGTTGTTGCGACGCCAGTCGGAATAAACAATATTTTCGCCGTGGGTACGTCTCCAAGGCTGTCCTCCGTCTATGCCTGCTGAAATAGTTGTTGAAACTTTTTGGTCTATAACCATTCCGTATTTGCGGCCGAAGTAACAATAAAGCCACCCTGAGTAGTAACAAATGTTGTGCCACGAAGTTAGAAGACATGCATCAATATTTTCTGTTTCCATATGTGTTCGTAAATCGTTTTGTCTACGATCCATTTCTTCTGATGAAAAGGGAGACCATTCTTTTTCTCCCCATTCCCAACGAGCTATGTGGACCATGTCATTCGTGTTTGGCTTATTCATGTATTTCTTTCCTTAGATTGTTCTCACTACTTCGTATTAATAAAACCAGGGCGGTTTAGGATCTTTGCCGGCAGCAGCTTCTGGATATCTCATTGCAAGATCTTTAGCTATTGGTTCTCTTCCAGTAGCACGAAGACGTTCAATATATGCGGGTAGTTGACCCCAAATATGGAAAGGCCCGCCCTCTTGAAGAACAATGTCGTGTGGATCCACCTCATGGATAGAAGAAGAAAGCATTTCGTCTTTCCATTTTGTTAATTCCTTAGTAGCGGAAGCAACTATTTGTGGTTCTGTTTCTGTTAGGTCGTTTAGCAAATGAGGGTCTTCGTCAAGGTTAAAGAGCATTTCTTCCGGAAAGCAGTGATACCCGTCATGCCGGGTGTACATGTAGAGCCAATTTTCCCATCGGAGACTTCTTTGTACCGTCCATGCTGCTGCAGAAAACACCAAAGAGTCTCGGCCAGAAGTTCCATCTTCTTGTCCCGTCCCATCTTTGATTGAATCAGCAAAAGAAACCCCATCCCAAGATTCAGGAACTTCAGCTCCAGCTAATTCAAGGACGGAGGCGGCAAGGTCGACTTGGTAATGTTTACCTTTATCTGATTTTCCCTGGGAAGCCCCATCAAGTCCAGGCCATTTAATAATCCCTGGTAAATGATGGGTGTATTCATCGGCAGTTTGATGATCACAGTAGACACCTAGTTCTCCGAAATTTTCTCCATGATCTGATGAAACAATAACTGCTGTTTCATCGATAACTCCTTGCTCGTCTAACGCATTCATGAGTTTTCCGACCATGGTGTCAGCACGCATTATTCCGGTGTCGTAACCATCAAACATGCGATCTACATCTTCAAGTGTTTTTAATGTTGGGGACATTAATGGAAAGCGTGAAAAATATTTTGATATATCGCTATCTGGATCAAAACCAAGAGTCTCAGAAGCTGAATGAGGGCCTGCAAGAGTTTGATGTTTTTCTAATATTTCTTGTGTTATCCAACCAGGGCGTTGATCGCCAAGATTTTCTGCCATCTCTTTAGTAGCGGTATATGGCGTATGTGGGTCCCAAACATGAACATGAAGAAACCAAGATTCCCTTTTCGCATTGCGTTTCAACCACTCCAATGCATGTGGAGTTACCCCTTCACTAAAATACGTGTTGTATCCGTCCTGTAGGACTTCATTAAAACCTGCATACCAGTGCATCGCAGAATGCCTTTGTGCAAAAACGCTTATCGTCGCAGTCCAAATTTTCTTACGTGATAGAACAGAAGCGAAACTATGGAAGGCGCGAGGAGATTGAAAACCTCGCCGTAGGCCTTCACTAAAAGGATCTGCTGCAGTTCCTCCATGTCCAACCGCACCAGTGTGGATTCCAAATAGCCCTGTTTGTAGGGCTGATCTAGATGGCAAACAGGGAGAGTCCGAGGTATACAGCTCTTCTAAGCGAAGGCCTTCTTTTGCTAATTGATCTATGTTTGGACTCGTTGGGCGTTCATATCCGTAACAACCAAGATGATCTGGTCTCAGCGTGTCTATATCAATCCAAAGCATTTTGAAATTGTCTGACATCAATAAATTCTCCTGCAAAATATGGGGCTGAATATGATGCAGTCAGATCTTCTCACTGATTTTAATAATTTCATAATTTAAATATTTTCAACTTATGTTGTCAGATGATTATGAGATGGATTTCTTAAACCTAGGGTATGAGGCATGGTTAGTGCTTTATCGTCATCGCGACCGCAAGATTTAGATAATCGAAATAGAGAAAAGCTTTTCACTCGAGCAGAAAATGAGCATTTTGATGTTCTAGTAATCGGCGGGGGCATTACCGGTGCTGGTGTGGCTCGTTCAGCTGCTGCACGCGGCTTATCCGTTGCACTTGTAGAAGCAAAGGATCTTGCTTCGGGAACAAGTAGTCGTAGTTCAAAGATGATTCACGGTGGTGTTCGTTACCTCGCTCAAGGAGATGTTGGATTAGTGCGCGATGCTGCGAGAGAACGTCAAGTGTTGCGAGAGATAGCTCCACATTTAACACGTAAAACCGGGTTTCTTTTACCCACGCGTTCAGCAGCAGGTCTAGCGAAATTTCGTACAGCGATGTGGACTTTTGAAAAACTTGGGAAAGTTCCGAAAGAGGACCATCATGAGGTTTGGGATTTTGATGAACTTATTGAACGTGAACCTTTAGCTGCTACGGATGGCACTACTGGGGCGGTACGTTATATCGAGTTTGTGACTGATGATTCTCGGTTGACGTTAGCTAACGCTCGTTCAGCGGCAGCTGATGGCGCTCTTATTTTGACTTATGCTCCGGCCGTTGAATTCGTATTTGAGAATCAAGTCGTTACCGGTGTAAAAGTAAAAAGTTCTCTTGAAGGAGAGTCTTTAGAAACAATAATTAGCGCGAAAGCAATCGTGAATGCTGCTGGTCCATGGGTTGATTCTATTCGGTCTCTTGAAGACCCGAATGAACCAAATTATTTAAGCATTACTAAAGGTGTGCACCTTGTTTTGCCACATGAACGTCTACCGCTAAATGACACCATTCTTCTGACCGCTATTGATAAGCGAAGTATTTTTGCTGTTCCTCGAGGCAACACCACTTATCTCGGAACAACCGACACGTTTTATCCGGAAGCTGATTGGTGGCCGGGTGTAACAGAAGAAGATGTCAATTACTTACTTGAATCAACGAATCGTAGTTTTTTGTGTGAACCTATTAAACCAAGTGACATTGTTACTAGCTGGTCAGGTGTACGGCCATTGATTTCTGAACCAGGTAAGGATCCGTCGGAAATTTCTCGACGGGATGAAATTTGGACTGGACCAGGAAAAGTACTTACCATTGCAGGTGGAAAACTGACTGCTTACCGCTCTATGGCCGAACGAGTAGTTGACGAGGCTGCAGATTTGCATGATCTTTCTGTTCAAAAAAGCACCACTGAAGAACAACCTCTGATTGGCGGAGATGTTGTAGTAGATGAGCGAAACCATTTGATTGATCTTTATGGTTCAGAAGCCAAAGATGTGTTAGCTGATGGTGGCGGTGTTTCAGCTGAAGTGCGTCAAGCAGTGACTCGAGAAGGCGCTATTTGCCTTGAAGACTATTGGGTTCGACGTGTACCTCGTGCTTTTTTTGATCTTGACGGAGGCATTTCTGTTCTGCAAGAAGCAGCAAATGAAATGGGAGATCTTTTAAGTTGGGATGAGGAGAAGAAAAAGAAAGAAATCGCTTCTTGCGAAGAACGCCATAATAGCGAAAATGGTTTATTTACGTCTCACGGAGAAACAAATGCTTGATAGTGATTTAGTCATTCAGCTTGGAGAAATTGTTGGAAGCGGCAACGTGTTGACTTCAGATGAAGATGTCTCTCACCGTAAACACGATTACTGGGTTTTAAGTCATCTTCAATCATGGGTTGATGTTTTTGAAGGGAGACCAGGTGCCGTGGTGTCTCCTCATTCTGTGGAAGAGGTTCAAGCCGTGATGCGTCTCGCAAATGAGACAGGTACTGCAGTTGTTCCTTTTGGTTTAGGAAGTGGAGTTTGTGGTGGAGTACGCCCAGATCAGAGCACACTTTTAATTGATCTTTCTTCTATGAATCAAATCCGAGAAATTGATGCTTTCAATTTGACTGCAACATTTGATGCGGGCGTGAACGGTTTAGAGGCAGAAGAAGCTGTCGCTGAACACGGGTTAACAATCGGACACTGGCCTCAATCTATTGCATTGAGTTCTGTGGGTGGGTGGGTGTCCACTCGAGCGGCTGGTCAGTTTTCTACTGCCTACGGAAATATTGAAGACATGGTTTATTCTCTTGACGCTGTGTTGTCGAATGGCGATCTTGTAACTCTCGGGAAAGCGCCTCGTGCCGCTGCCGGTCCTGATCTTCGTCATCTTCTTTTAGGTGCGGAAGGGACAATGGGCATAGTTACTGGAGTGACTTTGGCCTTACGCAAACAGCCTGAGAAACGTCAATACCGTGTATTTCATACGCCCTCGCTATCTGCTGGTATTGAGGCTCAACGTCAAATTCTTCAAGCGGGGTGGTTGCCGCCCGTGATGAGACAATATGACGAGAGGGAAACTCGTCGTACTTTTAAAACTTGGTCGCTGGAAGGCCACGGACTTCTTCTCTTAGTGCACGAAGGCCCTGAAGGCAGAGTGGAAGCTGAAGTCAATGCTGTTGACGCTTTAGCAGACTCTTGCGGATTAATTCGTGGCGACGAGGAAGCCGGTATTCACTGGATGGAAAATCGTAACCATGTTCCCACATGGGATGAGTTGTTTGATCGTGGTTTGGTTGTAGACACTGTTGAGGTTTCTTCTTCTTGGTCTGAAATTGAAGATCTTTACAACAGTGTTATTGAATCGGTGTCGAATATTCCTGGCGTGGTAGCTGTTTCTGCGCATAGTTCACATGCGTATAGAACTGGAATAAACCTCTATTTTTCATTTGCTGCTGCGGCAGAAGATCCAATGGATCTTGAACCCATCTATCTTGACTGTTGGAAACACATAATGGAAAAGACCGCGGAATGCGGAGGAGGAATTGCTCATCATCATGGCATTGGAAGAGTTCGTAAGCCCTATCTTGTTCATGACCTAGGTGAATCAGGGTTAACTCTTCTTCGTAGTGTTAAAGATGCACTTGATCCTAAAGGGCTTTTAAATCCGGGAAATCTTATTCCTGATGCCTGACCTTTTACTTGGTCTCGATGTTGGAACGACAAGTACTCGGTCAGTTATTTTTGACGGTGCAGGAAATACGATCGGTTCCTCACAAATCCCTTTATCTAGTAACGCTTCTAACTCCATTCATGTAGAACAGGATCTTGAACTGTTATGGGATGCTGTTCTACTGTCCACTAATAACGCTCTAAAAGATGCGAAATGTACTTCAACAGACTTGTTTTCTGTTGGGATAACTACGCAACGTTCGAGTATTGCTGTATGGGAGAAGGACTCTGGTAAGCCGGTTGCCCCGATGGTTGTTTGGAATGACCTTCGCGGAATTAACCGCTCAAATGAGTTACGCGAAGCTGGGTATCCCGTAATGGCTATCGCTGCTGCTTCAAAACTTGAAGCAGTTATTGATGAAGTTCCTGATGGCCGAATGCGAGCGTCTAATGGGTCTCTATTATGGGGTACTTTAGATAGTTATCTTCTGTATCGGATTAGTGGTGGCGATCTTCATGTGACCGATAGGTCTTGTGCATGGTCTTCGGCTTACCTTGATTTTTTTAACCCCAGTCAATGGAATGAGAGTCTTATTTCATATCAAGGATTTGATATAGATTTTTTCCCTTCCTTGTGTCCGACTACTGGTCATCTTGGTTTCACTACGTCTGATCTTTTAGGAGCCAAAGTTCCAATTGGATCTGTTGTCGCTGATCAACAAGCCGGCATGTTCGCTCACGGTATAACTGACTCTGGTGGATGGAAAGCTACCTACGGTACTTCAGGTGTTTTGATGGTTTCAACGGGAGAGGATCCTCATTTCTCTTCTCCCCTAACTCCAATGTTGTTGGGCGGGTGGGACGATAAGACCTTGTTTGCTTCTGAAGGGATGGTGCGAAGCGCTGGAGAAATGATTCCTTGGGCAGTTTCTAAAGGAATCGCTAACTCAATACCTGAGTTTTTTTCTTTGGTAGACACAGTTTCTGATTCAGGTGAGCTTTTTGTTCTCCCAGCTCTGCATGGTTTAGGCACTCCGCACAATGACCCTGAAGCTGTTGTGTTAATTAAAGGGGAATCTAGTTCTTCTTCAAAAGGTGAGCTGGCGAAAGCAATTCTGGAAGGGATTGCTTTTCGTATGTGTGAAATTGTTGAATTATCTGTTGAAAGTCTCGATCTTGCCTCAGACGCAGCTCTACCAATTGATGGTGGGTTAAGTCGTAGTGATGCTTTTTGCCAGATCCAAGCAGACCTTCTAGGCAGACCTTTGATTAGACATCCAATAATTGAAGCGACCGTATACGGAGCAGCCGTAGCGGGCGGCCAAGGCATAGGGTTTGGTACTTTTGATTCCCCAAGTCAAGGAGATATTTTCAAACCAGTTTTTAATCGGTCCGAAACAACCGAGAAGCTATCCAAGTGGCAGAATCAAGTCATGGACACAAATAAATGAGGAATCTTAGTGAGTAGGTCTATTCCAGCAAGTTTTGCTTCAGATGATTCAGTAGTGACTACTGGTCCACGCGGGCAACGTGCCCACCATCAGCAATTCACTCATCTTGAACGCCTAGCTGAAGGATTTCATCAAGTAACAGACCACGTTTGGTGCCAAGTTGGGAACGGGTTATCAAATCAGACTTTTATTGAAGGACCTGAAGGACTGATTGTAATTGATACTGGTGAATCAATTGAAGAGATGAATACTTCACTTTCTGCAATCCGTCAACACTGCTCTGCTCCAATAGCAGCAATAATTTATACGCATTATCACTACTGCAGTGGAACTCGAGCTGTTTTGAAAGAGCAGAACGGCGACGTACCTATCTGGGGTCACTATGGGATTGAAAAAAACTTACAAACAATGGCTACTGAGATCAGTCCAACTGGAGGACGAGGCCTAGTTCACCAATTTTCAATGCTTTTGCCAGAAGACGGCCCTGATGCGGCAGCCAGTGTTGGATTAGGTTTGTATTACCGTCGAGCAGAGCATGCCCCTTTTACCTCAGGGTTTGTCGCTCCGAATCATCTAATTTCGGAAACAACCGAAACCACAATTGCAGGTCTCAAAGTTCAGATGACTCCGGCTCCTTCAGATGCAGACGATAACATCACAATCTTTTTTCCTGATTTAGGTGTTTGTGTAAATAATCTGGTTTGGCCTGCACTATTTAATGTGTTTGCTATCCGAGGCGAAGCTTACAGAGACCCTCGTGTACTCATTTCAGGTTTAGATCAGATTCTAGCCATGAGACCTGACCATCTTGTTGGAGCTCATGGACCACCGATCACCGGTAAAGACACTATTTCTGCGGGAGTAATTGATGCTCGCGATGCTTTGCAATATCTCTGGGATCAAACCGTGCGGGGATTAAATCGTGGCCTTACGCAAGGAGAACTCATCGAATTTGTCCAACTCCCTAACTTCTTTGAACGTTCCTATCTGACTCAACAGAATTATGGATTAGTTGAACACCACGTACGGCAAATTCACAACGGATTAGTCGGATGGTTTGATGGTGAAGAATCTTCACTCTTCCCTTTACCAACAATGAAAAGATGCCAACGCTTGATCGAGGGATTTGGGGGAAGAAAAACAGTTTTTAATCAAGCAGAGAACGCTTTAAAAGAAAACGATTTACGTTGGGCTCTTGAATTAGCAACTTGGCTTGTCCGTAGCGAAGAAAATCCGGCTGGTAGGGCAGACGGAGGATCTATAGAAGAACGAGGTCTTCTAGCGAATGTGCTCCGAGAAATTAGTCAACGAACAACATCCGCGAATATTCGCGGATGGTGTCTTACTCGCGTTCTTGAATTAGAAGAAAAAATTGATCTAACACGGTTCAGGACCCACCGATTTGGACACAGCCAGGTTCTCGCTGGCTCCGCTGAGATTTTTATTCACAGTTTGAAAGTTTTGATTGACCCATTAAAAGCTGAAGGTCTAAACATGCATTTACGGTGGAAAATTACAAATGGAATTACCACCGGACTTTGGGTACGCAATTGTGTAGCAATACCTACTGATGGGGCCGATGCAGATAACGAAATAGTTCTAAGTCAAGAGGCCTTAGCAGATCTACTTTCAGGACGAAGTTCTTTAGATGAAACAATTAGCGAGGGGAAAGTTGAAATTAATGGAGACGCTAACCAAACTCGTCAACTACTCGGCTGTTTTGATCTTTCTTCTTTTCTCAATTAGAAATTCCTCTTCTTTGTTGTTAAGCATCTAGTTTCATCTAAACTCTAAAAAGGTACCCCATTTATAGATTGGAAAATTGTGACTACTATTTCTCACCTTCCCCGATCAATAACTTTGATTGATTTAATTCCCCGATCACGTCTTCGTGATGTGCTTGCAGTGTCTTCTTTTGCACTTCTTACCGCAGGAGCAGCCCAAATATCAATCCCCTTAGGATTTACTCCCGTTCCAATTACTGGTCAAACTTTCGCAGTGCTTTTAGCTGGTGGAGTTCTTGGTTCGAAACTTGGGGCTGCTTCTCAAATGTTTTACGTAATTTTAGGGGCTCTAGGTCTTCCTTTTTACGCAGATGGTGCTGGAGGATGGGATGTCGCAACGGGATCAACCGCTGGTTATCTCTTTGGATTTATAGTTGCAGCGTTTCTTGTGGGATTAATGGCTGAAAAAGGTCAAGATCGTAATCTTGTTACTTCACTCCCTGCTTTTATCGCTGGAAGCATAATTATCTACACCTTTGGTGCTCTCTGGCTTGCCTACAAACTCGACATACCTTTCACTGCAGGAGCGACTGAAGCGAGTGCCGTTGCTTACGGGGTGACACCTTTTATTGTCGGCGACATTCTTAAAGCAGCTTTGGCTGGTGTACTTTTACCTGGAGTTTGGCGTCTGAGATCAGACACTAATAACCGTCAGTGGTAAAATTCACTGACGCAACTAGCCCACACATTTGAACCTGAACTTTCTAAACTCAACCACACCATTCAATCTGAAATGCTTGATCTTCTGGATCCGCACACTAGTTGGAAGACTTGGGACCGGCTACGAACATGGCAAAGTCTTTCATCCAAACGTTGCCGTCAAGTAGTAGTCGAATCAGTCAATAACGTTCTTAATCGCTGACCAATCTTTTAATTCATCAACCCATTCGGGTGCGTAAAGACCAAAGTTCAGGAAAATACCTAAGTTCAGCGGTGTGACGTAACCAACCAACTCCATCTGAACCTCCGGTGCCTGGCTTGTATCCAATCGTTTTAGCCACCAAAACAAAATGTCGCCACCGGTATTGAGAAATTGCGTCATCTAAATCAATTAAAGTCTCACCTAATTGATAGAGAAGATTGCTGGTATCTGGATCCTGATAAATGCTAAACCACGCTTGTTCAACGCTTTCATTGGCGGGGTAAGGTTCCGACCAGTCACGTTCAAGCATCTCTTGTTCAATTTCATGACCTTGTCGTTTTAAGAAGGCAATAACTTCGTCATAAAGACTCGGTGTTTCTAATGCCTCTTTAATATGTGGCCATACATGTGGGACATTTTTGTGAGCACTAGCCAACTTTTCATCTTTATTACCTAAAACAAATTCAACATGTCGATACATGAAAGAGAGCTGTCCAGAAGCTTCGTCTAAATAATCACGGAATTGATTAAACCCTTCAGCCGAAATTGTTGCCACAACATCCCATGTTTTTATCAACAATTGAACAAACTCTTTCGAGCGGTTCAACAGCATAAGGGCGTCTTCGATTTCATCTTGTTGAATACGAGCCCTCGCATTAAAAAGTTCGAAATGCAGTCCTTTAAACAAGATTTCTTTTACTTGCCCCATAACAAAAAAACTCATTTCGTCATAAGCTTCACTGCGAGGGTGTTGAAGAGAGAGCAGTAAGTCAATACTTTGGTAGTCAATATAAGGATTGGTGTTTCCCTTAAAATCAACCGTTGGCTCACCGCCCGTTTCAGTGGCTTGGTGCGCACGGGTTGTATCTGTTGTTTGACCCATAGGGCGGGGTTCGATCCCTAGGTCCACTCCTTCTGGATCCACAATTTTTGGAATTTGTGGTTTGAAATTTGGCATAATAATTTTCCTTAAACTTCCCTTAGGTAAGACAATAGTTCTCTGCCCATTTGTGTGCTTAGGTCAGTTAATTCAAATACGACATCGAAATGATTTCTTTCCGCTACTTCAAAAACCATACTGGGGATTTCTTGATCTGTGAGACGGTTAGCGAACTGGCGGCTTTGTGTCTTGAATTCTTCTGTTTCTATTTCACCCCAACAAATTACAGTTTCTGGAAAATCTCTTAAATCTTTGTGTAATGGACTTAACTCTTTGGCTTCGTTTAAATTTAAATTCAACGCTTCGTTTATATAAGTCCCTACAAGTGGTCTGAGTTCGTATATTCCTGAGATTAGAACTGTCGCTCGTACGGGTATTTCCATAGCTGTCATTGCTGCTAAATGCGCTCCGGCTGAACTACCAACTAAAACAATGCGGTTTGTGTCAATTGAAAGTTGTTCAGCTTCGCTAATCATCCAGGAAATAGCGTCTTGGCACTCTTTAACAATCTCCTGAAGAGATACTTCGGGTGCCAAGGTGTAATCAATAGCTGCAAAAGCTATTTCATTTTCCACCCAAGCAGGTGCTGCAAATGATGATTCTTTTTTTGACAGTTCCTGCCAATAACCGCCGTGGATAAAAACAAGTAGTGGAAATTTTTTATCCTTATTATTGGGAGGAACAAAAAAGTCAATTCGTTGTGAAGGCCTTGACCCGTAAGAGAACTCTTTTCCTTCACCAATTTTTTTTCGCGCTTCTTCACTTTTGGCGATATAAGCAGAAATATAGGGTTCAATATTATCTATGCGCGAACTTGGTGAGTACTCTTCCTCTCTTTTCTCAAGAGTCATATCTTCCCAACGCCAAGTGGTTTCTGAAGTTGAATTCAAATTTTTGGTTCCCGTGGCAACCCGAGCATTCGCTCTCCAATAATGTTTCTCATAATGTTTGAGGTTCCACCCATGATTGTGTAACCGGGCGAGTAAATAAGGCCTTTTATGTCATCATTCCAAAGAGTTGCTTCTGGTCCTAATACTTTGAACACAAAATTTGAAACACGTTGTTCGTGCTCAGTGCAATACACCTTGATTGCAGCGCTGAAACCAGGTAGAGCTTGCCCTAAGGCCTCTTGGTAAACGAGGAAACGGCCAAGCCGGTAACCGGATTCAAGTTTTGCAACTTCCTGTCTTATGCCTGCTTTTGTTAAATCTGCGTGTTGTAAAGCTAAATCGTAAAGAGGACGATTTGAAACGAGACGATCTATACCGCCGCGTTCATGTTCGAGCTGGCGCATTGTTTGACGAAATGCATCTCCTTCTACTCCAACAAGATTTTCGATTGGCACTTCAACATCGTTGAAATAAACCTCACAGAAATGTTTATTTGTGGTCATGTCAGTGATGGGACGAACTTCTATCCCGGGAGTTTCCATGGGGATAATGATTTCAGAAATCCCTTTATGCGGTGGCCCTTCGCTAATGGTTCGGCATATGAGATACATGTAGTCGGCTTGAGTTCCAAAACTTGTCCAAATCTTTTGACCGTTTATAACCCATTGATCGCCGTCATTTTCAGCAAATGTTTTTAACGATGCTAAGTCTGAACCGGAATCGGGCTCACTCATTCCTATACACCAGGTTGCCGTTCCATTAAGCATTCCTGGCAAATATTTTTCTTGCTGTTCAGGTGTCCCGTGGGCGATAAGACTGGGGCCCATTTGGCGGTCTGCGAACCACATTCCAGCGATCGGTGCTCCAGCGGAGATCATTTCTTCACCAACGATGACTCGTTCAATTGATGATCTTTCGTAGCCGCCATGTTTTTTAGGCCAACTCATGCCTATCCAGCTTTCGGCTGCCATGATTTGTGAAAATTCTAACGAGTATCCGTTCATCCAGCTATCAGTGAACCGACCAAATTGCGCGACGCCTTCGGAAGCGACTTTCGCGGCACGTGACCTTAAATCTTCAAGTTCAGGGGCTAGAGCAAAGTTGAGCACACTCACTTTCTACACAACAGATATGTATTTCCCACAAAAACATTGAATTACCTGTCAACAAGTAAAGTAAAACCAAGTAGAGATACATGTCTGTAACCTGTTAGATACTGCGATTAGGAAACTTTAAATCTCTTTATTTGATTATGTGAAAAATATGAAAATCGTCAAGAACGTCTCCGTGTTTTTATCTCTAATTCTTTTTACTGTTTCTTGTAGCAGTAATTCTTCTGATACGAGACAAACACCAGCGACTTCAGAAGCATCTACTTCTGTTCCGCAAGGTGAAACTGTAGAACCAGAAGGTGAGACTAAGTCTGTACCGTCAGACAACGACCTTAAGGATTCAAACTACATTTTCGATCAGAATAGACTTCACACGTTCGAATTGGTTCTTCCACAGGCAGCTTTTGATGAACTAGATGCTGATCCGATGGCCGAAGAGTATGTAGAAGGTGAACTTATTTTTGAAGGGGAAACAATCGGGCCGGTAGGCATTAGATATAAGGGTTCAGTTGGCGCCTGGGTAGGTTGCGTCGGAGAGGGAGATATTTTCGCTGATGGTGGAGCTAAGGCTTGTACCAAGTTGTCCATGAAAGTAAAGATCAACTGGGACGACTCCGATGCAGAATTTTTTGGTTTACGAAAACTCCAGTTTCATTCGCAAAACCTTGATCAAACGCTTATGCATGAACGTCTCGGCTACTGGTTATTTCGCGAGATGGGTGTTCCTGCTCCCCGGTCTGTTCATGCCCGTTTAGTGGTGAACGGAGAATTTGTTGGTCTTTTTGCTTTGACTGAACAAATAGATGGAAGGTTTACACGCCACAACTTTGAAGATGGGACAGGGAATCTTTATAAAGAAGTCTGGCCTATACGCTTGAATGGTGAACCAACATCTCGCGATGATCTTTACGAAGGTTTAAAAACAAACGAAGACGACGAAGATTTGAGCATGGTCCAGATTGAATCTTTCGGAGCAGAAATCGATGCTGCTCTTAAAGACGATCTTCAGGGAGTAATAAGAAAATGGATGAACATAGATGAAGTTATTTCTTATTCCGTTGTTGATCGTCTAATTCGAAACGACGACGGTGCTTTTCACTGGTATTGCGACTTTGAGGGAGCCGGCTTTGACGCAGGTTGCAATAATCATAATTACTATTGGTATGCCGATCCTTCTACTGGAAAAATGCATCTTATTCCGTGGGATTTAGATAATTCTTTTGAAAATATTCTCTTTGACGCGAATCCCGTTACTCCTGTTGCTGACGGGTGGGGTGAAATCACAGATGATTGTGAGTCTTTCTCATACGGTATGTGGGGATTGACTCAAAGGTCAGCTGCTTGCGACAAAATTATGGGTACTTGGGTCCTGTTCTCGGATGAATATGAGCGGATTTATAACGAATTCATGAACGGTCCTTTTGCTCAAGAACAGGTTGAGTCTCTTTTAGGCACTTGGGAAGAACAAATATCTCCAGTTGTCAAAGAGGCCGAAGAAACTCACGATGATGCACTCTCATTTAAAGTCTGGCAAGAAGCACTTGAACGTTTCCGTCAAAGTTTGGCTTACGCCCGTGGTGAGGAAGTTTCAGAGGATCTTCTTAAAAGCACTGGGAGGTTTAATGACATTGAACTTCCTGAACAAAATCCCGATGAAAGAAGCTCCTTTGATCCTGCGCTTTACTCAGCTGAAATAGAACTCTTCATTGATCCTGAACCTATTCCCGGCCAACCTTGGTCTGGAAACATATCTGGAAGAGGTCTTACCCCGTCAATACCATCAGCCATTTTCGGTTGTCCTGGTTCTTCTACACCGAATCTTGGATTGTGTGACATGACAAACATTCTCACCATCGTGTTTGCAAACCAAAATGGTGAAATAGAATCTGGGGAATTCTCTGTCCCGATGGTTCCTGCAGCAGGAGGATGTTTTCTTGTCGGGAATTCAGGTCCTGATAAGCAGCAGAACACTGGTGATGAACAGGGAGCATTTATCTGTACCAATCAATAGCCACAACTGGGGTTCTGTTAATCTCAAGAACTGCTAATAGAGTTAAAGAACTGAAATCTAGAAAGAAAGTAGAAATTTAAATGTCTCAACCTCTCCTTATTATTTGCGATGTTGCCGCGATTCTTCTTCTAGTTTTTGGGCTTTACTATCCACGTCATCGTCGGAGAGACATGATCCCGGCGCTTCTAGGCATAAACGTCGCTCTTTTGGGTATCACAATGACGCTTACTAGAACGGAAGTAAATCTCGGTCTTGGATTAGGCCTCTTTGGTGTTCTTTCCATCATTCGGCTTCGATCTAACGAACTAGGTCAACAAGAAATTGCTTATTATTTCACTGCGCTTGCTTTGGGTTTACTAGCCGGAATGCCTATCGATCCAGCTTGGGCTACTCCAACACTGATGGCGGCAATTCTGCTTGCCATGTTTGTTGGTGATCATCCACAACTTTTCTCTGATTCACGAAGTAAAACTTTAACCCTTGACCGGGCCTACGTTGACGAAAAAGAATTGAGTGAACGACTTGAATCTCTTCTTGGTAAAAAAATTCTTAAAGTTAACATCAGAAGAGTTGATCTTGTAAATGACAGTACCGTCGTCAACGTCCGATACAGAGTTGACTCAAATAGTGGCGAATAACTTTTAGGTAATCTTGAATGACTTTAAATATTGCAGGCTTTGATCTCGTCACCCTGAAAGAAATGGACGAAACTGCGGCACTCCGCACTCGTGTTGACCGAAAATATATTGTGGATGGTCCTAGAGCGGATGAACTCGTGCAATCGCTCTCTACTTCTTGTGCCGCGTTAGAAATTGATGGGAAGCGAAATTTTAGCTATCAATCTGTTTATTTTGATAGCCCAGACTTCGCTTCATATCGCTCTGCTGCACACCGAAGACGACGAAGATTCAAAATTAGAAGTCGAACCTATCTTGATTCTGAAATTTGCAAACTCGAAGTGAAACTTCGCTCAGGTAGAAAAAGAAATACAAAAAAACGATTTGATTACCATTCAGATACATGCAGAGAGATCACAGATGACGGTAGGCAATTTATTAAAAATGCTGTTGGAAATTTGGGCATTCCTGATGATCTAAGCCCAGTCCTTACAACTAAATATCAGCGTTCCACTCTCGTAGACATGAGTTCTGGCGATCGTTTAACTTGTGACGAAAATTTGGTTTGTGAGGATTGGGAAAACAGCACTATTGCACTCGATTATTTTATTTTTGAAACTAAATCAGAGGGGCCACCGAGCTCTTTTGACTACGTGTTGTGGGGTCATGGGATAAGGCCAGCACGGATCAGTAAGTTCTGTACCGGATTAGCTGCCTTGCATCCTGAATTACCGTCTAATAAGTGGCATCGAACATTAAACAAATATTTTTTATAAATAAAATTTTTTAGATTCAGAAGGTAAGAACTATAGATCCAACGTGATCTTTGAGGTTAAATACTCGTTGTGCTTCATGAATTTCTTCAAAATCAAATACTTTGTCTACTTGCGGTTCCACTTCTCCACGTTCTATATAACCAACTAAGTCTTCAAATAGTTTTGATTCAAAAACTGTTGCTCCGTAAAGTTCAAGATCTTTAAGATACAAAGTTCGTAAATCTAGGTCTACTACTGGCCCTGCTATTGCACCAGCGGTAACATATTTTCCGCCTCGACAGAGCGCTTCTAACCATTCGGAAAAATTCTCTCCGCCAACAACATCAGCGACTACATCTAATTTCTTACCATGTAATGCCTCAACCTCCGTTGGAGCATTACCGGTTTCTCTACCTACTACTACGTCAGCTCCAACACTTTTTACACGATCAAACTTTTTTGAAGAAGCAACTGCGTAAACAATGGCTTTGCGTCGTTTCGCTAACTGAATAAGAGCAGTTCCTACCCCACCCGATGCTCCAGTGATTGCGATGCTTTGACCTGCTTCTAATTGAACTCGTTGCAACATGTGTTCAGCTGCCGCCCATGAACAAGGAAAGCTCGCTAATTCTGTATCTGTAAGATGCGTTTCTATAACATGAACATTTCGAATAGGTAACGCACAATATTCTGCGAACCCTCCATCGAGTTCACTTCCTATATACCCGGCAAGTTCTCGGTTTGATGGTTCGTTCTTATCGCGAACACAAGGGTTGGCTATAATCCGTTTACCTATAAGCGACTGATCTCCTTCATCGCCTACCATCACTATTTGGCCGCTAATGTCAGCTCCTTGAATACGAGGAAATTGAAGACCACTACGCCCCCAAGTGGCATCCTCAACTTGTGCTTCTTCAAATCCACTGTTTTCTGTGGCACTCGTTACTGAACGGCTATACCACCCCACCCGAGTATTAATATCGGTATTGTTCAGACCACACGCAGCGACTTTCACGAGCACTTCGTCTTTTTGAATAGTTGGTACAGAAACATCTTTTCGAAGTTCAAGCATTTCTTGTCCGCCTCGTCCGAGAAGAAGAGCGGCACGCATTTTTACGGGGATTTCAACTGCCATATACGAATCTTATGATTGACTATCTTTTTTTCAAAAAAACCGCTAGAAATACTGGACCTCCAAAATTTTTTAGGAATCCTCCTGATGACAAATACTATAAACAACTCTGAGAATAGGTATCAGCCATCCGTCCCAATTAGGAAACCTCCTCTTTATGCTTGGCCCCCTAGACCAGTAAAAGCTCTCCGCTGGTTACTTTTTGGCCTTTACTACCCTTGGGGATTTCTTTTTATCAGTTTAGGTATTTTGTCTTGGAATTTTTTGACGCCTAGTTCAGGCACAATGACTACTTTAAGTTTTGGGTGGATGGGTCTTATTTGGTTAAGGAATGCTTTTTTATTAAGCGTCTTAGCTGGAACGTTGCATTGGTGGCTTTATATTCGCCGCGCTCAAGGTCAAGATTTCAAATTCACTGACCGATGGCTAGCTACAGACAGTCGAAAATTTCTTTGGAAAAATCAGGTTAGAGACAATATGTTTTGGAGTTTGATTAGTGGAGTAACGTTCTGGTCACTCTTTGAATCATTAACTCTTTGGGTTTGGGCTTCTAACCGAATCCCAAGTACAACGTGGGGTGAATCCCCTATTTATCTTTCCATAATGCTTTCTGCCGGTGTCATTTTCTGGTCAACTCTTCATTTCTGGACTGTTCACCGAGCGCTCCATTGGAAACCTTTGTATCAAATCGCTCATGAACGGCACCATCGAAATGTGAACATTGGACCATGGAGTGGTATTTCATTTCACCCAATTGAACACACTATTTATTTCACTGTCTTTTTGATCTGGTGGGTAGTTCCTGTGCATCCAATTGTGATTATTGTTTCTGGTTTCTATAACGGTTTAAGTCCAGCATTTTCACATTCAGGATTTGATTACATCGTGGTTAGGAATAAGTGGAAATTCTCTACAGGAAATCTTTTCCATCAATTACACCACCGCTATTTTGAAGTTAACTATGGCAACATCCCAACACCTCTTGATGCCGTTTTCGGTACGTGGCATGACGGAACACAAGAAGCTCAAGAACGACTACGCCATCGGCGACGAAGCAATCAAAAAGATTGACGAATCTATTTTTTAAAGGACCACTTAAATAATGCCTGCTTTTTCATCTAAACAAATCGTTCCTGAGTTGATTGATTTTATAAATGAACGACATCTTTCCATACTCACTTTGGTGAGACCTGACGGGAGGCCACATTCAACCCCAGTTGGTTTCATGTGGGATAACGAATCAGAAGAAGTCAAAATTATTACTTGGTCCGGGAGTTTAAAGACACGACTTCTTGAAAAAGAAAACTTGGTTGGCTCTGTTGCTCAAGTAGACGGTGGCCGGTGGGTTACTTTTGAGGGTGTTTGTTCAGTGAGTAGTAACCCTGATGTTTGTGAAGATGCAATTGCTCGTTATGCAAAACGGTATTCCCCGCCTAAAGACCGTGGAGCAGACAGGCGAGTAATTGTCATGACTGTCTCTCAGGTGCTGGCGAGTAACAGTCTTAGTCCTGATTCTTAAGGCTTGCTATTAGAGCTTCAGCGGTTCTTCTCCCAGAAACCATCGCTCCTTGAATAGAAGGTGTATCTCGATGATCTCCACATATCCACTGTGTTGAATTGATTTGGGTGGAACGACGAAAAGGCATCTTTGGTTGAAAATCGGGTTGACCATGTTGAATCGAATAGGTTCGCAAATGTCGCCATGAATCTACTTGTTCTCCGAACCAGACTTTCATCTGGTTTATAACTGGGTTAAGAGCTTCCGGGTCGTAACGGCCTGGTATCGCTGCAGCTATAAGTGCTTCTTGGTTTGAAGAGTACGAGGGTGCAACATTAGTGATGATTGCGACATTGAGAGCCGACCCTGATTTTTGTCCATTGAGAAGAAGAGCGTTGGTTTGGGTTGGAGGATGAGGTGCCGCGAAATACACGCAAGAGGCTGGTCTTGATGGGAGTTTTTCTTCACCGAGAAGCTCAGAAGCGACAGGGGCTTCTGTAGCGATGACTACATGAGATGGTGTGATTTTCTTTCCCGAATCAAATATCACTTTTGTTTCTTCAAATTTTTTTACTGGAGTGTTAAAAAGGATGTTTTCTTTGCCGAGTTTGGTGGCCAATTGATTCGGGATCGCTTGCATTCCGTTTTTGGGTAAAGACGCCGTTCCAGTGAAAAGCATTTTCAGTATTAACAACGATAAGCGAGCTGATCCTTTTAGTTCAGGGTCCAGTTCAATACCACCTAGAAGCGGGACAAAGAAATTGTTGATTGCTTTTTTAGAGAATCCAAGAGTTTTTAAGTACTCTAAAACGTTTTTATCTTCGTTTTGCGAGAGTAAACCTGTTTCTTGGATAACGGAGTTACGAAGGCGTAATAAAGCCAACTTGTCTTGAAAATTCATTGCAGAAGAAGTAACTGTTGCTAATCCGGCAAAGAAACTACGGAATGGATCGGAAATAACTTCAAATTTTCCATTTCTAAAAATTTTTGCTCCAGAGGCAAACGAACTCAATTCAAGAGTTTTTAGATCTAAATGTCGAGGTAACTCCGGATATCCGGTTAGAAGTATTTGAAAACCGCGGTCCAACAGAAATCCTTCATGTTGGTCTGTTCTCACCCGACCACCCACATCATCATCGGCTTCAACTATTAGAACTTCGTGTCCCGCTTTTTTTAAAGTGATCGCGGCTGTTAGCCCTGCTAGTCCAGCACCTATTATTAGGACTTCAGGTGATGAGTCATTTGTCTTATGGCTTTGTGGGTTTGTATCTGCCATGCCTTTTCCTTTAAGTGGCCTTACACCTGTTTCGTTACAATGTAACGAACCTAAATGGAGAAGAATCTTCTGTGGCATTACGAACAAGTTCAGGTACAAGTTATGAAATTTCAGGGAACATTGACGACCCAGCAGTGGTTTTCATCCATGGCCTTGGATTAAGTCATAAGACCTGGAATAACATCGCCCCTTGTTTTAATGACCGTTACCGCGTTGTTCTTTACGACTTAAACGGTCATGGAGAATCTGATGCTTCTGCTCAGACACAAACACTTTCTCTTTTTGCGGAGCAACTTGCCGATCTATTAGATGAACTAGATATAAGACGTGCGGCAATTATTGGATTTTCTTTAGGAGGAATGATTAACCGCCGTTTTGCTCTGGATTACCCAGAGAGAACTGGACCGTTAGCAATTTTGAACTCTCCACATGAGCGAGATCAAGAAGCTCAAAGTCTTGTTGAAAAACGCGCCGTTCAAACATCGGCTGGTGGCATTGAAGCAACAATAGATGAGACGCTTAAACGGTGGTTCACTTCTTCTTTTATAGAAGAAAACCCTAAAATTGTTTCTGAGGTTCGATCTGGGGTCTTAAGCAATGATTTAAGTTCTTATACTCAGTGCCGGCATGTTTTGGCTAATGGAGTTATTGAATTGATTCGCCCTGATCCATCAATTTCTGTCCCTACGCTTGTTATGACTTGTGAGAACGACAGTGGTTCAACTCCAGCTATGGCTAACGCAATAGGTCAAGAAATTAAAGGATCTGAAGTTGTTGTCATCCCTGACCTTAAACATCTTGGTTTGTTAGAAGAACCAGAACTCTTCATTAGTTCTCTAAAAAATTTCCTTGACCGGCATTGGCATAATCTGTCTTTATAGTCTTTGCTTGACTACAGGTTCTTAAACGTATTTAGGAAATGTTTAAATGAAATTTCAATTAGCGATCAACTTGGAAAGAATGGACGACAGTTACGCAATGCGTGATGTCGCAGATCACACAATTGAAATGGTTCAAATGGCTGAAGCCGGAGGATTCACAACGGTATGGGCGGCAGAACACCATGCGTTAGAAATGACGATCGCACCAAATCCATTTCAAATTCTTACATGGTGGGCAAGCCATACTGAAAAAATTCGTTTAGGTACTGCAGTAGCAGTAGCGGCATATTGGCATCCTGTAAATTTGGCTGGAGAAGCTGCTTTTCTGGATTTAATTAGTGGCGGACGTTTAGAGTTTGGTATTGGTTCAGGGGCTTATCAGCGAGAATTTGACCGTATGCATCCTGGTCTTTTACAGACAGACGCATGGCGTTATATGCAAGAAATGATTCCAGTTCTCAAGGAACTTTGGACTGGAGATTATGAACATGACGGAGAATTTTGGTCGTTTCCAACATCGACTTCTGTGCCAAAACCGGTACAGCAACCTCATCCACCTATCTGGGTTGCTGCGCGTTCTCCAATTACTTTCGATTATGCGATAAAAAATGGTTGCAATGTTCTATCTTGGCCTATCACCCGTTCATTCGCGGAAGCTGAACTTTATAAATCCCAATTTGAAGATGCGATGAATGCTTATCCGCAAGCAGGTCGCCCAATTTTTGCCATGATGCGCCATACCGCTATCTATGAATCTCCTGACGATTGGATGATCCCGGTAAAAGCAGCCCAACAACAACTCAGCCAGTTTGAAAATCTTTTTAAAAATTTAGGTGATGTCGCGAATGGGTTCCCAAGAACGATTCCTTTAGATGAGGTTGATAATCGCAACGAATACGAACCATCTGTGTTGAAAGAAAATTTAATGTTCGGCACTCCAGATGAGGTAATAACCAAACTTCAAAAATACGAGGACCTCGGAGTAGATGAGTTTATTTACTATGCAAGTCTTGGGCTTGGTCATGAAGAGCAGAAAAGGTCAATGGAACTTTTCTGCAAAGAAGTTATCCCTGCTTTTACTTAATTGAATCTGAAAAGTGGTTCTTCCATGAACTATGTTGACCAAAGATGCTAAAAGACCAGATTCCTGTTATTGACCTCAATAGCGCGGATAGTGACAAACTTCTTGATGAAACTTGGCGCGAGATTGGATTCGCTTGCATTATTGGTCATCAAATAGACCCGAATCTTTTTGTGTCAATGAGGTCTTTGCTTAAAAGGCTCTTTGCTTTATCTGACGAAATTAAAGCTCAGTATCTGGTCTCTCCTGATAACTATCGGGGTTTTATTCCTTTAGGATTTTTTACTCCAAATCGAAAAGAAATAACTGGAACTGGAGCTGATGCTTATGAAGCTTTCAAGCTTCATTGGGAATGCCCACCAGAACATCCAGTTCGTAACGAATGCTCTTTGTATGGATCAAATCGATGGGTGAAAGACTTAGATGATATGGGTGACATTATTTCTGCATATTGGGATGCCTGTGATGTACTAGCTGGTGATCTTCTTGCTTCTGTCGCTAAATCTCTCAAAATTGATTTTGAATTTCTGAATTCCACTTTTCAAGCGCCGTTAACAAATATGACTCTGCTTCGGTATCCATCCACTCCTCAAGAATTTGAGTTCGGGATACATCCTCATAAAGACACAAATATTTTTACTCTTTTACATCCTGACCAAAATGGCGGTTTAGAAATAAAAAGCCCAGATGGTTCCTGGGTTGAAATTAATTGCCCAGAAGACGCACTCGTTATTAATACAGGAGAAATGCTTGAGTTATGGTCGGGAGGTTATTACACCGCAACAGCACACCGTGTAATTAATAGGGGGTCCGATCGTTACACATTTCCCTATTTCATGGTTCCTAACCACAAAGTAGTCATTGAACCGTTAGTACCCACAATAAATGGGTTTAAAAATTCCGTTATGCCGGTGGGTGAACTAACAGCAGAAGTTTGGAGAACCAACTGGCCAGAAGAGAAACCAAACGATCATGAGTTTGATTTAGGGTCACTTTCTTAATCTTCTCCTAACAAAGATGCTCTAAAGTAACTACTGAACTTCAGTAGTGGCTGGCTAAGAAACAGAAGGAGTTAATTGCGCTATGAAAAAATTCCTCTCCCTAAGCGTGCTAATGGTTCTGATTTCTTGTGGGTCCAGCACAACATCACAAGTTCCGGCATCTAACCCATCCGCCACAACACTTACAGAAGAAGTTTCTTCCACAACTACTTTAGAACTAGAACAACCGACACCTGAAGAGCAAACAAATATTGGGGCCACCGTCTTTGGGCAAAATCAGATACTTACTGTTGAACTTGAATTCAGCCAAAACAACTTCTTTGAAGATCTACTTAAGAACCATGAATTTGAAGAATACATAACTGCGGATCTAACCATAACTGACGCCTCTGGTGTCCATGTTTATGAAAACGTCGGTGTACGGCTAAAGGGTAATTCCAGTATGGATCATCCAGGAGAGAAAAAACCTTTAAAAATCGACTTCAACCGATTTATATCGGGACAAAATCATGATGGACTACAGAAACTCAACTTTAGTAATGCGTTTAAGGATCCTTCATTTCTTCGAGAAAAAATATTTTTTGATATAAGTCGTGCCGCCGAAGTTCATGCTCCGAGAACAAATTTCGCCAATGTATATTTCAACGGTGAACTTTGGGGCTTTTACACCGTTGTAGAACAAATTGACGACCAATTTCTGAACCACAACATCAGTGATGACACCGGAAACTTATTTAAAGCAGGTTCAGAAGGGGCCGCTGATTTGCAGTACTGGGGAACAGATCAAAAAGATTATGAAAGATCATATGAAATTAAAAACAACGAGGATGCTAACGACTGGAGTGATTTAATCACGTTCATTGATTTCATTAATAACTCCTCATCTGAAGAATTTGAAAATGATCTTGACCAATATCTTGCCACCCAAGATTTTCTCCGGTCGGCAGCTCTTGACAACATCTTCGTCAATCTGGATAGTTACACCTTGTCTGGACGGAATTACTACCTGTATCACAACATGGAAACAGGTTTATGGGAGTGGATAAAATGGGATGGGAATGAGGCATTTGGCGTATTTGCCTATGGGATAAACCAACCTCTTAGTGAGTTACCAGCAACCTTTGCAGATTCTCGAAAAGTGCTTCTTCAAAGAATTTTTGAAAGCGAAGCACTTACCAACCGATACCTCGAAGAAACTTGTTTCTTGATAGAAAATTTTTTTAACCCCACCTATATGAACGAGAAAATAGATGTACTCTCCGAACTTATCGACAACTCAGTTCTTGAAGACCCAAATAAAATGTACACATATGAAGAATTTATAACCAGTCTTGAAAATGACGTTGCCGCCGAAGATCCATTCATAGAAAATTATGAACCTTCAGGAGAAATAGGTAGTGGATTACGACCTAATGGTAGAGGACCTAATGGTGGTTTTACTTTAGGTTTGAAATCCTTCGTAGAGGAACGACACACCTATCTTACTTCCGCGTTGAAGTGTGAATAATGATTGAAGTATTCCTGAAAAAGGAGTTGTTGCGTTCTAAGATCTGCAGTTAATAGTCGCTCTAAAGATTGTTGAATCTATGGCTCCAACACTTAGTCGTTTTCAAGGGTCAATTGTCGTTCTAATTTGTGGGCTCTCTTTTAGTTTTGGTCCGTTGACTTTTAGAGCTGTTGATGAGGCTGATGCTTGGCAATATCTCTTCTGGCGTTGTTCATCCACAGCGATTATATCCATCATCATTATCTGTCTCGCTGGGCACAATCCCTTTCGGTCAGTAAGAGAAGCGGGAAGAAATCAAATAATTGCTGGACTGTTTACCGCCGCAATGTTCACCCTATTTATTATTGCTCTAAGTAGATCTAATGCTGCTTTTGTATTGCTCATGCAATGTACGAGCCCTTTTTATGCCGCTTTTTTTAGTCGAATACTCCTTAAAGAGCCGGTAGAGCGAAAAACTTTAGTTGCTATGATGCTTTCAATCTTTGGTGTGGCAGTCATGGTGGGTAACACTCTAGGAAGAGGTGATGCAATAGGGACGACTCTTGCCGTTATTCTCCCCATGTTTCTTGGCGGTTACACCGTTCTAGTGCGTAGTTCCCCGATTCGTGACCCAGGCGTTCCAGTCATCGTCGGTGGCATTACTGGAGCAATAGTGGCTGCAGCCGTTTCGCTACCCGGGCCCGGTTTAAACGTTCCCTTAAATGACATCATGATGGCTTTTATCGGCGGTGGTGTACTCATCGGATTATTCGCACCTCTATGGAATTATGCTCACCGATTTGTTCCAGCTGCCGATGTCAGTCTTTTATTGATCTCTGAAGTTATAGCAGCACCTATTTGGTTGTGGATTTGGATGAACGAAACACCTCAAGACTTAACGTTAGTTGGCGGGGGTATTTGTTTATTATCAGTGACATGGCTTACTAGGGAAACAGCGATCGATCAAATTCTCGTTGGTGCGCGATCTAGTCAGAAACCTCAACAACTCTCGAAACGAATACACGGCCTTTATGTTGGCGCAGCACCCATATTTAAACGTCCAGATCTAAAAAAGAATAAGGAATCTAAAAAAGACTGACCTCTCTATAAGTATTTACCAACTTGGACAATTCATTCTTGTGCCTAAAAGAGGTGGGTCAGCGACAATCCCTCCTTCAAGCTCTACTGCAACAACTAACTCTAAAGTTGCACCAACGAGGCGGAATGGAAGAGGGCTAATAGCCCAGAATCCTCCTCCAACTGGGTAATCCTGATAATAAGTGAATAGCGGTTCTCCTTCAAAAGTTGAACAGGAAACGTAATAACTATGACCATCAGGTGCTAGACCTAACCAAATTGTGAATTGATCCTCATAGCCCTCTAAATTACTGCCAACCTCAGTAAGTGAACAACCATGAAGAACAACCATGCGGTGTTTCATAGGACTATGTGTTCCACCCATACCCATTGAATAAACCCAAACTTCTTCCCGATCATTTTCATTGATGTCAGTTATGTACTGAATATCGAAATCTACTTCACCTGAATCTGGACCAAGATCTAAATAAAACTCAGCGTCATGCCATGAAGAAGTCACGTGAAGATACCATCTTCCGGTATCACCCGTGGCATCAATAATGGTTGCATAGTCCATTACGCCATCTCCATCAATATCAACCTCCCAATATGGTTCCCAATCCATAACTGGTACATCAGTTGGCGAAGGATCACCAGGGCATGTCAAGTCGAGCAAGCCTGGGATAATTCCTACCGGTACGGTCCCAAGCACTAGATCTGCGAATCCTGGAAGACCTGGATAAATCGGTTCTGCCTCTTCATCCGCTTCAGCGTCATCAACTTCTTCTTCTAATTCAGCAGCGGCAGCGGCAGCGGCAGCAGCTTCAGCCTCAGCAATTATCGCAGCAGCAGCAGCCTCAGCTTCTGCAGCAGCAGCGTCAGCCTCAGCCTCAGCGGCAGCAGCGGTAGCCTCAGCAAGTTCTGCAGCGGCAGCAGCTTCAGCAGCTTCAGCAATAGCGTCAGCGTCGCCATCTATAGCCGCTTCTTCAGCAGCCTCAGCAACGGCTGCGGCGGCAACGGCTTCTGCAGCAGCAGCGGCAGCGGCAGCGGCAGCGGCAGCGGCAATGGCTTGAGCAGCTTCAGCTTCAGCTTCAATACGTGCTTGTTCCGCGTTTGCTAATGCCTCAGCAGCCTCTTCAAGCACAGCTCTAGCTTCATCTAACCCATCATCACTTGAGCAAGCTGAACCAGTTAGGGCAACCAGCAATACTAAAGCACCAAACTTAACTTTTTTTGTATTTTTCATTATTTTTCCTTAATCTACGACTTTCTATTTTCTTACGATTCAATCCATGGAGGAGGATCATGTATCCAACTTTCACAGTCGGTGCCATAAGGCCCACCAG
>Ga0163108_10000240_pt1 | contig 40989 bp, 33 predicted proteins | sample Fk1155metaG_FD_109644 | JGI IMG/M metagenome (GOLD analysis project Ga0163108, IMG submission 109644) | Marine microbial communities from the Central Pacific Ocean - Fk160115 155m metaG | ecosystem: Environmental > Aquatic > Marine > Oceanic > Photic zone | place: The Central Pacific Ocean...
AGTCCCAGCGCCCCGAACAGCATGATCGGGAACCAGGCCGCCAGGGTCGGCGAGAAGTAGTTGCCGTCGATAGCGATGCTGGCGCAGACCGAGGTCACCAGGTAGAAGGCGGCGCCGATGAGAAAGCTCGCCACGAGCCCCAGGAAGATGCTCCGGTTCTCGAGCTTCAGGACGAAGGGCAGCCCGAGGAAGAGCAGGAGGATGTGGGCGAGGGGAAAGGCGAAGTGGTGGTGCAGCTTGACGGCCAGGTGGCGATGGTAGTCCTGTCGCTTGAACTGTGACTGGAGCTGTTTCCAGGAGAGGTAGGAGATCTCCCTGTTGCTGGCCTCGAGGTCGATCGGGCGCAGCGTCGTCTCGAGCTTCATCCTGGGGAAGATTTTTTTCAGCCGCTCGAAGTTCTTGCTGCCTTCGTTCAGCACCAGCTCTCCCTCCATGTCCCAGTTCTGAATCGACCCATCGTAGAGAATCCAGTGCCCCTCCTCTGATCCGGGCGGGCCGGTCTGGACCCATTCCATCTGGTTGGCGTCGATCTGCCGCTTGGCCTTCGCATTGGCATGGCGCTCGAGGATCTTGACCATCCGTCCGAGCTGGGAGGTGGTTGAGTATTGTCCGACCTCGATCTTCAGCCCGTGTTTGCTGTCGTAATAGGCCTCTGGTTCGAGGAGCTTCGATCTTGAGATCGCCAGGGCGGTTCGGATCGAATCCCGGTTGTTCGGCAGGACGACCTCCTGGAGGTAGAAGGTGAGTCCAATCAGGAGGAAGGAGATCACGAAAACCGGGAGGAGCAGGCGGTAGACGCTCATGCCATTGGTTTTCAGCGCCTGGATCTCGTTGTTACGGTTGAGCAGCGTTACGGTGAAGAGACCTGCCGCGGACGTCAGGATGGGCCCCATGAAGTTGGTAAATACCGTGGGAATCATCGCCAGGTTGTAGCTCAGCAGGGTGGCGAAGATGTTGCCTTCCTCTCGCATGAAGCGGTCGAACTTGAAGCTGAATTCGATGGCTACGAAGAAGCCGGCGAAGATGATGAAGCAGGCGACGTAGGCTGAGAGAAAGAGCCGCGTGACGTAGAGGTCGACGGTCTTGATCCTCATCCTGCCAAGGCCCGCCATGCGTGGTTTCTTCTGCTCGCTCATTTACGGACAACCTTCTGGAGAAACACGGCAGTGACCAGGAGCAGGGCGGCGTTCGGTATTGCCAGGGCGAGGACCGGCTGTATGTCAGCGCTCCTGGCCAGGTAGGTTCCGACCATGAGGAGCGGATAAAAGGTCACCAGCACGATGATTGTGCTCATGAAGAAAGGGACCAGCCGGCTGGTGAAGCTTGCCATGAAGCAGAGGGCCGCTCCCAGCAGCGGGAAGGTCAGTCCGGAGAGCGAGAAGGCGTTCCTCCGGTGACGCTCTCCGAGGGCAAGCCTGAGTTCTCTCTCGAGTCCCGGCTCGCCGGAGCCGATGGCGATTCGTTTTTCTATCTCATCGATCTGGCTGTTGAGTCCCGGGTTCGGCAGATCTTTCAGCTTTCTCTGTCTGCTCTGGAACGAGAGAGGGATGGTGATGCTCTCCGAGATTGAAAATTTCTGGATAAAACTGTCCTTGCCGGACTTCGTGCCGCTGATATGTTCGGGTACCAGGATCTCGACCCCCCTGAGGTGGAGGTTCACGCCGCGCCGGTCCGGGGTGATCTCGATACGGCCCTCTACCGCGAGCAGCGTGACGGTCTCTGGGAGCTGCTGGGGGAGCTGGTTGCGCACCTGCGGAACGAAGGTCGACTGGAGGTCGCGATGCATATCAATCTGCACCCGATTGAGATCCGTTCCGTTGTACTGTCCGACGAAGAGACTTCCGCTTCCTTCCGGAAGAAGGATCGTCCGGTTCACTCCAGAGCCGAGGCTCTCGAGCTGGCGGATGATGTACTGCTGCAGGTTGTTCTTTTCGAAGTGGATCTCGGGGATGATCCAGCCGTTGAGATAATGGCCGAGGCCTCCGCAGGCCATGGCAAGTACCAGCACCGGCCCGAACATCTGCAGGTGGGAGGCTCCGTGATAGCGGATCGCGGCGACTTCGAGGTCAGCGGTCATCCTGCCGTAGGCGAGGGTGACCCCTGCCAGGAGAGCCAGCGGCAGGGAGAAGAACAGGGGATAGGCAAAGGTCTTGATGAGGAAAGGCCAGATGAAGGCGAATTGTATCCCGCTTCGAATAGTCTGGAAGGTGACCATCGCACAGTAGAGCAACGAGACCAGGAGTATGCACAATATGACGGTGCGGATGGCCTCCATGCCGACATACTTGCCAATGGTCCAGGGTACTCGCCGGCGGCGTATCCTCCAGTCTTCCCGGCCGTACTGGGAGAATGGAGCGGTTATCGGTTCAGCCAGTCCGGGCTCCGCCTCGAGCGTCACCTCGGTGGAATGCGCTTCCACATCGACTCCTCTAACTCTCTCTTCACTTTACGCTGAGCCGCCGCAGGCAGGACTCTTCACTTCTTCGCCGCATGTTACATTTCCAGCAGGTAAAAGGCAATCAGTGAGCTAGCGGCTGGTCGTTCGCCCTCTCTACTGTTACGATTCCCCACTTGAGTCGTTCGACAGGCATGTGAACACCATAGGACAGGGGTATTTAAGATCAGATGAAGAGCCAGCTGCCTTTCAATGAAGGCGAGGGGTCGATTCTTCCGGAGCACCTTACCGTTTCCAGGGAAACCGGTGGAAGAGGCTGCTTTTTCTGGGGCTGCATGATCCTGGTGCTGTTTTTTGTCCTGGCGGTTGTCGGAACAGGCGGCTGCGTCTACATGGTCAAAAACGAGATCGATAGCCTCTTCGAGGATGAGGGGGTCGTTTTCGAGGAGATTCCGGAATCGGAGGTGAGACTCGACGGGATCAGGGAGCGTATCGCTCTGTTTCGCCAGGCTCCTTCCGATGGCGGTGATGACAAGCCCCTGCTGGTTCTCGGAGCCGATGAGCTGAATATCCTGGTGCGAGGTCATCAGGAGCCCGTTGTCGCCGACCTGGCGCGATTCCTGCGCCTGGGCATCACGGATTCTACCCTGGAGGCCGAGGTCAGCTTTCCGATGGATCGGGGCGCCACCTATCTCGATGAGGCCATCGAGCGTCAACCAGGCCGCAAGGGGGGCGAGGAGCTGCAGTTTATGCGGTTCCTGGTTGGCTTTTTTGAGGGACGCTTCTTCAATGCCGCCGTCGAGCTGGGCCTGGAGGTTCAGCAGGAGAAGGTTATAGCGAAAATTCTGAAGGTGAAGCTGGCCAACGGAGTCGAGTTTGACGAGGCGGAGTTGCGCCGCGGCGACCAGGAAAACAAGCTCGAAGAGCTCGAGGAGGAGATGGGCAGGACCTTCGAGGATATCTTTTTTGGAGACGCACCGGGCCGCAAGCGACTTGGTGTTCGTGATGGGAAGCTGTTCCTTCGGAGGCTTCCCTGAGCTCCGGCATCCGGGCGCCGAGGTCAGTAGCCAGCGGCGGCCGAGTCGGGTCTTCTGCGATCGCAGCCGGCCTCGAGCTTCCCATCTTCACCTACGGAGATCGCCATGGCGGAGCCCTGGGAGCCTCCGCGTTGTTCGACGGTGTGGCCCATCTTCTCGAGTGCCAGGCGGGTAGCGGGGGTGATGGCCCCGGCCTCCACCAGGAGCTTGTCGGGAAGCCATTGATGATGGAGTCGGGGTGAATCTACGGCATCCTGTATGGGCAGGCCGTGGACCAGGTGGTTGATGATGATGCCCAGCACGGTGTTGATGATCGTGCGCCCCCCAGGCGAGCCGACGACGAGGACGGGTTCCCCCGCTTTTGCCACGATGGTCGGTGACATGCTCGAGAGCATTCGCTTCCCGGGGGCCGCCAGGTTTGGTTTCGTTCCGATCAGCCCCTTCTCAGTGGTGAGGCCCGCGCGCGGATTGAAATCGCCCATCTCGTTGTTGAGCAGGAAGCCGGCTCCTGGCACAACGATGCGCGAGCCATAGCTGTATTCCAGGGTCGTGGTGAGCGCGACTGACATTCGCCGCGAGTCGACGACGCTGAGGTGGGTCGTCTCAGACCCCTTCACGGGCCAGGTGAAGGTGGTGGGGGAGGATCGGGAGGCCTTCCGGGGATGGATTGTCGCGGAGAGGCTCCGGGCGTATTTCTTCGAGGTGAGTTTTTCTACGGGAACCGGGACGAAGTCGGTGTCAGCCAGGTGCAGTGCGCGGTCGGCGTAGGCTCTCCTCATCGCCTCGGTGAGCAGGTGAACCTCTTGCGGTGAGCGGAAGGAGGTTTTATCGATACCGTTGTGTTCCAGGAGGTTGAGCATCTCCACGAGGGCCACTCCGCCTGAGCTTGGCGGGGGCATGGAGATGATGTCGTAGCCGCGGAAGGTTCCGCGCACCGGCTTGCGCTCTACGGCTCTGTAATTCCGCAGATCCTCGAGGCTGATCAGGCCACCTCCCCGGCGCATCTCCGCTACGAGAAGCTCGGCGGTTTTTCCCTGGTAGAAGCCGGCCGCTCCCCGGTCGCGAATTCGCTCGAGAGTTTCAGCAAGCTCCCTCTGCTCCAGGACGTCTCCCGCCTGGTAGGCTTCACCTTCCCTGGAGAATTGCGCCAGGGTCGCCGGGTACCGGCTGAATCCCTTGAGGCGGCCGGCGAGGTCGGCCGCCAGTCCGGGGCTCACCTTGAAGCCCCTGGCGGCGAGCCGGACCGCGGGCTCGACAAGCTCCCTCCAGGGGAGCTTTCCGAGGCGCTGATGCGCGAGCTGAAGGCCGGCCACGGAGCCGGGGACACCGACAGCGAGATGGCTGAAGTGATGTCGAGCGGAATCGTATTTTCCATCCTTGTCGAGGAACATGTCCGGGCGCGAGGCCGCGGGCGCGCGTTCGCGGAAATCGAAGGTCGTCGAGGTCCCATCAGCGAGCATCACGACCATGAAGCCGCCGCCGCCAATGTTTCCCGCGGCGGGATGGGTTACGGCGAGCGCGAAGGCGGTGGCTATCGCGGCATCGACGGCGTTTCCTCCTTTGCGCAGAATCGCGAGCCCTGCCTTCGAGGCGCGGAGCTCCTGGCTGACCACCATTCCATTTTCAACCCGGTGGGGGGTTGCCTGTCTCCGGCCCTCCCGGGCGCAGGCCGTGGTGGAGAGCAGCGGGAGAAAGGCTGCCAGCTTGAGGATCGTTTTCATGGCTCGGTCCGGGGTTGCGGCGGTGAGAAGTCCGCTCATTTGCGCGTCAGATTACAGGAAATCGCCGATGATTTCTCTTAATTCAAGCCGCGCGCGATGCACTCGGGTCTTTACTGTTCCAAGGGTCAGGCCTTCTTCATCCGCTATCGCCTGGTAGGACTCGCCCAGTATGTCCCGGAGGATGATGACCCTGCGGGCCCGGTCATTCAATGACTGGATCGCGTCCTCGATGAGCTGCTGAAGCTCCTTCCGCTCAAGCAGCTCGTGCGGATCGCCGCTCGAGTCGTTCAGCTCGAGCTCGCCCTGGTCTTCTTTTTCGCTGACGGCGCTGATGGAGATGGTGGCCGTGGTTCCTGAGCGTTTGATGGCCTGGCGGTGAGCATGAAAAGATCTCGCGGTGTTGAGGGTAATGCGAAGGAGCCAGGTACGGAAAGACGCCTTGCCCTTGAAGCCGTCGAGCGAGCGGTAGGCCTTGAGGAATGATTCCTGCGCGACCTCCAGCGCGTCTTCCTGGTGCCCGAGATAATAGGCCGCCGCGTTGATCACGCCCTGTTGATGCCTGTGGACGAGCTGGTCAAAGGCCTCGCGGTCTCCCCTGGAGGCGGCCTCCACATACCACTCGTCGGGACGGTGGACAACGGTCTCCACCTCCATGACAATGGGTTTTTCTTCAACTGTCATTATCCGACTCTCCAGCGCAGCAGGCGATTGCGACCGCGAGCATTCTATTCTTCCCGCCGTGACAGGAAAACCTTCATTAAAGGAGTCTTCTACCAAGAAGACGCTCGACTAATGCCCTTCCTAGGGAAAAAATGTTCTCGATTTCGATTAACGGTAAGTTTTTCTCCGTCTGCAACCTTTGATATGGAGCCGAGCATTTGTATTTTCGCCACCTGCTGGTATTGCTGGCCGCGCTGCAGTTCTCTTGCTCAGCAGTTTCGATGCGCCAGGATGACATCCTCAACCGGTCCCGTGAGCTGAACCAGAAGCTCACTGTTCTCGATACCCACCTCGACACGCCCTCGCGGGCGCTCAATCTTCCAGATTGGGCTCTGCATGAAAAAAGCGAGGAGACCCTCGTCGATCTTCCTCGAATGCGCGCCGCGGGCGTGAACGCTCCATTCATGGTTGTCTATACCTCGCCCTCGCTGAAGGGCCAGGACGCGCTTGTTCACGCTCTGGCGCTCAGTGATGTGATCAGCGGATGGGTTGAAGATTATCCGCGGGAGCTGTCGCTTGCCCGGGCCGCCTCGGATGTGCCGGCCGCCAAGCGCGACGGCAAGATCTCGGTGGTGATGTGCATGGAGAACAGCTCTCCCATTCTCGAAGGACGCCTCGACCTGGTGCGGACCTTCTACCGCCTGGGAGTGCGCTATATGAGCCTCTGTCATTTCAAGAACAACCATCTCTGCGACTCCTCCACCGACGACCCTCTTCATGGCGGCGTCAGCAAGTTCGGGGAGGAGGTTATCGCCGAGGCCAACCGCCTGGGGATCATGCTCGATGTTTCTCATATTTCGGATGATGCGGTACGCGACCACCTGCGTCTCAGCAAGGCTCCCATCATTGCGAGCCACTCAAACGTTCGCAAGCTCTGCGACCATCCCCGGAACCTGACCGATGAGCTCATCCGCGGGATTGCCAGGGGGGGCGGCGTGATCCAGCTGAATTTCGCGGCGCAGTACGTCTCAGCGGATTACCTGGTGAAATACAACGAGCGGAAGGCTCTCCTGGAGCTCAAGGAGAAGGAGATTGACGAACGCCTCGCGGGCCAGGAGGAAAAAGCCAAGGCTGAAAAAGAGAAGCTCTCCGCGAGCACCCCCCGGCCGCCGCCGCCGCCGCTGGAGGACTGGTTCGAACATGTTGATTATATCGCAGACCTCGTCGGCAAGGATTTCGTAGGGCTCGGGAGCGACTTCGACGGCATCGGCGCCTGGCCAGGCGAGCTGAAGGACATCACCTCGATCGAGCTCATCACCGCGGGGCTCCTCAAGCGGGGCTGGAGCGAGAAGGAGCTCGCGGGATTCTACAGCGGCAACCTGTTGCGGGTCTGGAGGAAGGTCGAGGAGGTCGCCGGGCGCTGACGCCCGGCTCCGGTCCTATTCGAACCCCTTTTCAGCGAGCCACCGCTCAGCATCGAGCGCCGCGGCGCAGCCGGTTCCCGCCGCCGTGATGGCTTGCCGGTAGATCTTGTCGACGACATCGCCGCAGGCGAAGACGCCATCGACCGAGGTGTCGGTGCGGCCCGGGTTGACGACGACATAGCCCTGTTCGTCGGTGTCGAGCTGTCCCGAGAGAAAGCCGGTGTTCGGGTCGTGCCCGATGGCGTAGAAGATTCCGCTGCAGGAGATGGTGCTCTCCTCTCCGGTCTTTACGTTGCTGATCCTCGCTCCGGTAACCAGGTCTTCACCCTCGGCATCGACCAGAGCGCTGTCCCAGACGATCTCAATCTTGTCGTTCGACAGCGCGCGCTCCTGCATGATCTTGCTGGCTCGCAGCTTGTCGCGACGGTGAATCATGAACACCTTGCTGGCGAACTTGGTGAGGAAGGTGGCCTCCTCTACAGCTGAGTCGCCGCCGCCTATGACGACGAGCTCCTTATCTCTGAAGATGGGGAGGGCCCCATCGCATACCGCGCAGGCGCTCATGCCCCTGTTCCAGAGGGTCTCTTCGCCAGGGACGTGGAGGCGCCTCGCGGTGGCGCCGGTGGAGACGATGATGCTGTGGGTCTCGACCTCGCGTTCTGTGGTCTTGACCTTGAAGGGGCCGCTCGACAGGTCGACCTCGGTGACGTCTTCCTGGAAGCTGCGGGTACCGAAGTCGAGCGCCTGGGCGCGGAATTTCTGCATGAGATCGGGGCCGCTGATGCCTCCATCCGGGAAGCCGGGATAGTTTTCAACTTCCGTCGTGGTCATCAGCTGTCCGCCGGGGATTCCGCCGGCCTGGAATCCCTCGAGTATGAGGGGCTCCAGGTTGGCTCTGGCGGCATAGATCGCCGCGGTAAATCCGGCGGGGCCGGATCCGATGATGGTTACTTTCTCAGTCATCTCGAGCTTCCTTCAAGTGGGTGCCTGGGTCCGGGGAGAAATTCTCCGGGAGTTCACAAGATACAGCGGATTCCCCGGACATCAAACCTGAAGGAGAAGGGCCGGGCTTCTCTTGAGCCTCGATTTCACCGCAGGTAAGCTATGTCGGACGCTGAAATCATTTTTCGGGCATCGGAACTCATGGGCGAAAATCGAGATTATTACGAAATACTGGGAGTTGGACGGGACGCCTCCGATAGCGAGATCAAGAAGGCGTATCGCGCTCTCGCTCTGAAGTATCATCCGGACAAGAACAAGGGCGACGAGCAGGCGGAGGCGAACTTCAAGGAGGCGGCTGAGGCTTTCGAGGTGCTCTCGGATTCTGAAAAGAGAGCCACCTACGACCGCTATGGAACCGATGGACTGCGCAATATGGGCTTCGAGGGGTTCCAGGACATTCGGACGGAGGACATCTTCGGCCGGTTCTCCGGAGTCTTTGGAGATCTTTTCGGGAGCGGAGGGGGAGGAGGTTTCTCTTCGGGAGGCTTTGGCTCGGGACAGGCTCCCCCCATGCGCGGTGCGGATGTACGGCATTCTCTCAGGATCACCCTGCGCGAAGCCGCTCTCGGGGGAAGCCGTGAACTTGCCATTCCAGGTCCCGCCGATGAGAGTCGTCTGGAGATTCGGATACCTGCAAACGTGGCTGAAGGCCAGGTGTTGCGGGTTGGCGGCAAGGGGCAGCCTGGAGCGAACGGCGGGCCCGCGGGCGACCTTCTGATCAGCATATCCATCGATCAACACCATGAGTTCACCAGGCAGGGAAAGAATATTCGCTCGTCGGTCAAGGTGTCGCTGAAGACGGCTGTGCTCGGCGGCCAGGTGACCGTTAACACTTTGCACGAAGAGGTCCAGCTCACGGTGCCGCCAGGCACCTCCTCTGACGCTGTCCTGAGGCTCAAGGGCCTGGGGAGCGGTGGAGATGATCCTGGCGATCATCTCGTTCGGATTGTCGTGACCGTTCCGCAGGCGCCATCGGAGGCTCTGAAGGAGGCGTTGAGCGAAGATGAAGGCGAGGGCTCTACGGCGGGGTAAGCCTCAGTCGTCGTCTTTCGTGAAGCCTTCGGGGAAGATATGCTTCAGCCGCGCGCCTCTGGCCGGCGAGATGGAGCAGCTTATATGCACTCCATCAACCTGGTAGTCGAGCTCTTCAAGGCTTGCGTTTTTCCGCAGGTAAGCGACAACGTCACCCCTGGAATGGGGGACGACAAGACTCATCGGTTCGTCACCGGCCTGCAGGTGGTCGAGGATCGCCTCGGAGAGGACTTCAAGTCCTGTGCCATTGGCGGCGGAGACCTGGAAGGCCTGCGCGGGCTCGATGACCTTGATGTTTGACGGCGCGGCCGCCCGGGAGCCGTAGTCTGGTCCGATGTTGGCGAGGTTGTTGGCCTCCGGGATCTCCTCGCTGGTCAGGGCATCCCACTTATTGAGGACCATCCAGGTCAGCTTGTCGCCGCATTTGAGGTTCTGGAGGACTGTGTTCACGGTGCGGATGTGTTGTTCTGCCTGGGGAGAGCTGGCGTCGACAACGTGCAGGATGATGTCGGCGCGGCGTGTTTCGGTAAGAGTCGCCTCAAAGCTCGCGACCAGGTGATGCGGGAGATCCTTGATGAAGCCGACCGTGTCGGTGAGAAGAACATGCCGGTTTTCATTCAGGATCCAGCGCCTGACCCTGGTGTCGAGTGTGGCGAAGAGCTTGTCCTCAACCAGCTCGTCGGATCTTGTCAGCCTGTTCAGCAGAGTCGACTTCCCAGCGTTGGTGTATCCGGCGAGGGCGACGACAAATTCTTCCGAACGATTTTCGATGGCCACCTGGTTCCGCCGCTCGATGTGCTTCAGATCCCGAACCATCTTCTGGATCCGGCGTCCGATGAGGCGTTTGTCGGTCTCGAGCTGTTTTTCGCCCGGTCCGCGCATGCCGATGCCGCCCTCGTAGCGGGAGAGGTGAGTCCACATGCGCTTCAGCCGGGGCAGGCTGTAGCGCAGCTGGGCCAGCTCGACCTGGAGCCTGGCCTGGGGGGTCTGCGCCCTCTGGGCGAAGATGTCCATGATCAGCTGGCTGCGATCGATCACGGTTTTTTCCGTGAGCTTCTCAATGTTGCGTTCCTGCGCGGGGCTCAGGTCGTTGTCGGCGATGATGAAGTCGACATCGAGCTCTTGCGCGAGCTCGGCGGCCTCGGCGACCTTTCCCGCTCCGACCCAGGTCGCCGCGTTGGGGCGGCTGAGCTTCTGGACCAGGCTGTCACGCACCTCGATGTCGGCGGTTTTCGCGAGCGAGATGATTTCCGACAGTGGATCGACCGAGGCCCTGTCGTTGTTGAGCAGGGCTTTGATGACCAGGGCCGTCTTGTTTTCAGAGGTGGATGAAGCGCCGATGGTTTTGAACCCTCAGGTCAGAAGTCCGCTCTCGATATAGCCAGGTGCCGGCTGAAATTCAGATCATCCCGGTCGGGATGGTCAGCCCTGTAGTGGACCCCGCGCGATTCCATTCTACGCAGGGCAGAGTAGGTGACCAACCAGGAGGTTTGTAACATATTCTGCAGGGTCCAGCTTTCCACATCACGAAAATCCGCCGCCAGTGGGTAGGCGGTCCAGGTTGACAGCTGCTCCAGCGCGCTGGAGAGATCCCGTCCGTTTCGTTCGACCCCGACCTTGTACCAGAGCAGGCTCTTGAGACTGGAGAGGAGGTCGGCCAGGTCGAGCTCGCCTCCGGGCGTGTTCGTAACGATTTCAGGAGAAAGTTCTTTGCCCGGTTTCGGGAGCGGAAAAGGTTCCGGCCTGGGAAGTCCGGCCGCCGTCCGGGCGGCCTCGCGGCCGCTGCGATGGCCGAAGACGAGACCCTCGAGCAGGGAGTTGGAGCCGAGGCGATTGGCCCCGTGGACGCCTGTGCAGGCGACCTCGCCCGCGGCAAGGAGCCCAGGAACGCTCGTGCGGCCGTTGGGGCCGGTCGAGACCCCGCCGATGGAATAGTGGGCGCTGGGCCTTACCGGGATCGGCTCGCGGATGATGTCGATACCGAAGCTTCTGCTGAGCTCCAGGATCCTCGGGAAACGCTCGCGGATACGGTCCTCGGCGATGGCGCCAAGATCGAGCCAGACCTTGTTCTCTCCGGTCTCTTTCATTATTTCGAGGATGCTCCTGGAGACGACATCGCGCGGGGCGAGGTCGGCCAGCTCATGGAAGCGCTTCATGAAAGCATCGCCGGCCTGGGTGCGCAGCACTCCGCCTTCGCCGCGGATGGCCTCGGTGATGAGAAACCTGTCAGCCCCGGCGAGGTAGAGAGTGGTCGGGTGAAATTGTATGAACTCGAGGTCCATCAGGCGGGCTCCGGCCCTGAAGGCCATGGCGAGGCCGTCTCCCGTGGCGACGGAAGGGTTCGTGGTTTCCCTGTAGAGCCGGCCGACTCCGCCGGTGGCGAGGACCGTCTGGCGTGCCCAGATGGCTTCCAGCTGGCCGGTCTCGTTAGCTACGAGGGCTCCGATGCAGCTGCCTTCACGGTCGAGCAGGTCGATTGCGAAGGTGCCCGGACGACAGAGGATATTGTTTTTTTTCAGCGCGGCCTCGACAAGCGCCCGGGCGATTTCCTGGCCGGTGGTGTCCCCGCGGTGAAGGATTCGGGGAAAGGAATGCGCGCCTTCACGGGTCAGCTGCAGTTCGCCCTCGGTGTTCCTGTCGAAATCCGTCCCGCGCTCGACTAATTCTCTGACCCGCTCGACTCCCTCCGCCGTCATGATGCGCAGGTTCTCTTCCTCGGCGATTCCCGCGGCTACATCGATGGTGTCCCGCATGTGAGCTTCGAGTGAATCACCGGTTCGTTCAGGGAGAATGACAGCGGCGATTCCACCCTGGGCCCAGCGTGTTGCGGATTCTTCCAGGCTGCTCTTGGCGAGAACGAGAACCTCAAGCTCCTCGTTCTCGGCGGCGGCCAGGGCGGCCGAGAGCCCGGCGATCCCGCTGCCGATCACCAGGACATCTGTGAAGCGGTGGGAGATGCGGGAAATCTCAAAATCGGCAAGGTAGCGCCGGCTCATGCCGGGGACGCCGGCCCTGAGTTTTTCAAGGAGCGGATTGTCTTTAGGCTCTGTCATCCCTGCTGGTCGTCTTCGGGGTGTTTCCCGGGGGGGTGAAACCCGCTAATCTGGCTGAAACTGCATTCTTTTGCAACACGGCATACACTTCCAGACCCGCATAGGGCAGATTTCCGAGGAAAAAGATGACCATTTTGTTCTCAGGATTTTAAATATTAACCCTTTTGACGAATGGGTTTATGGTGAAATGAGGAGCGAGTGCGGGGGACTTGTGGAGTTCTTGAGCGTCACGGTATTCGATTTGCTCTAAAAGTCTACGGATGGTCCCTCTGCATGTACCGAATAACCTCAGGTTCATGATTCTCGGACCACCCGTAAGGAATCTTCCACTCGGCGCCCATTACGGGCCGAAGAAGAACAATAGCTATGGTTTTTCCCAGAACTGAATCTACATACGGTTGCAGTGATCGTGGTGTTCCTGAGCGGCCCCGCTCCCGATGCGACGGCATCGCCCTGATGGTGGTGATGGTCGTATTCATCGTGCTGTATATGATGGTTTACCATCTGAGCTTCTACACCGTGATGGAGGAGAAGATTGCCCATGTACGTCATGGCGATATCCAGGGCCAGGATGCTCTCTACTCCGTAGCCCAGCTAGTCATGGCGCAGCTGACGGAGGATATCGTCCAGGATTATTCCGGCGGCGCCGAAGATCCTGCCGCGGCCGCGCCGGCCGCCGGCGCGGGAGCAGCGGCCGGAGGCGCGGCTCGCGGTGGAGGCGGCGGCGGCGGCGATGAAGGCAGATTCGTCGCCCTCCAGGCCGGGCAACAGGGAGGTGTCGGCGTTGAAGGAGGCTCGCAGAACTTTGACTATCTCATGGAGGCGATCTTCAATTCCCAGCAGCATGAGGTTGGCGAGGTCAAGGTGAAGGTCACGATCACCGACAATGAGCGCCGTTTTGATCTGAACCGGCTGTTTGAATACGCCCCGCTTCCGGCTGAGGAGGATGCTCTCACCGGGCCGGGAGGCGCGCTCTCTGGCGAGGAGCTCGCGGAGATGGCGGCCGGGACCTCAGCTGACACTGCCAGGGGCCAGCAATCGCTCGGCGACAAGATCCGGTCACGGGTCGGGCTTATCAACCGGGATGATAATTCCGGGGAAGATGGCGAGGCTGTCAACGAACTCGAGGGAGTCGTTGGCCTTGAAGACGAGGCTGAATTGACGGAGTTCGTCGAGCCGACCGAACAGCAGGAGGAAGCTACCATCCTGATGCTTGGCCGGGCCATCGAGGTGATCCTGAGCCTTAACGAGGACCGGGATTTTCTCTACCGGGACAACTACACCTCCGACCGGCTGGCCAGGGATATTGTCGATTACGTTATTACCAGGCGTACTTCCATTGATCAGAACAGGATCTATCACACGACCGAATTGCTGAATATTCCCTCGATCACCCGGGAGCTCTTCTACGGACCCGGGCCGGAGGAACTCCCGGAAGAGGGACTCGAGACGGCTGCCGGGTTCCTTTTGCAGGAAGATGAATTTGGCGATCTCTCCGCCACCTATATTTACGACAGCGATCAGGAATTTCTCCGGGAGCAGGAGGCGGATGCTCTCTCGGGTCTTATGGAGGCCTTCCCAGGCGGTCTGCCGCCGGAGCTGATCCAGGCGCATGGCCAGGAATTTCCCGGAATCGGCGGGCTGAACGCGAACTCTCTGACCCGTGGGATGACTGGTCCGGCCCAGGCCTTTGACGAGGAAGGCTACGAATACATTGAGCAACCCGAGGTGCCGATCGGTCTGCAGGACCTCTTTACCACCTTCTCCTCAGGTAAGATCAATATCAACACCGCCTCGGTGCCGATTCTTTACGCGCTGCTGCCCTCTCTGCGGGAAGGCAATGATGAGGAGGCGGAGAACGTGGCCCTGTTGATCAATGATTACCGCTTTGAGTACCAGGAGTACGAGGAAGAGGAGGCCGGTGCCGGGGTTGAGGGGGCGGAGCAGGCCGTGTTGAAGGATCTTGGCCAGCCCAAGAGGCCGCTTCCGCCGGAGGAAGAGGAGCTTGGCGCGGAGCTGGATCTCAACTCCATGGTCGGGGTTGACCAGATGGGACTCGATGGAACCGGCAGCACTCCCATGGCTGACGTCGAGACCAATTATTTCACTAACCTTGAGCAGATCGAGCTGGTCGATGGTACGGCTGGCGACGCGGACGACCTTCTGACAAGTGATGTAGGGGTCGATCGCGTAGATGCTGAAGATGACCCCCTGTTGCAGAGGGTTCTCAACGATTACAGGAATGTTATGTGTTTTGCAGGTACTTATTTCACTATTGAACTTAAGGCAAAGACTCAAACGAGTCCGCTGGTAAAATCGGGCATAATGATCATCAAGAGAAATGTCCAAGAGAAATTGATGGAAGTCGTTCTCTGGAAAGAGTTGCAGGACTGAATCATGAAGTTGAATGTCAATACAGTTCGTATTTTGATGATGGGCGTTAACCTCGGGGTGACGGTGTTCATCGTGACCGGTTACCTCGGAGGCATGGGCATGCCCAGCATCTCCTCGATGTTCTCGGATGGTTCCGCCGAGGAAGGCGCGGCCCTCTCTGTCGAGTTGAAGAAGGCGGGTGATTTCAAGTACACCGACAAGGATCTCGTGGAGCCGGAGTCCGCCGAGTCAAAGGTCCGGGCCTCCGCGGCCTGGCTCATGCCGAAGCCGCCGGCTCCGCCGGTTGTTGCTACCGAGCCTACGGACCCGGTCGAAGAGGAGGAGGAGGAGGAGCCCGAGACGAAAGATGGCGAGCCGATCGAAGGCGGGCCGCTTCAGAAGGATAATTGGAATTACGTACACGGAATCATCTTTTCAGAGACTCCGCTCATGAGTTGGATTCGCCTGGAGAAGAAGGATGAACAAAAAACTTCCTCCCTTCCGTCTCCTTCCCGTTATTCAAGGGGGAGAAGCTCCAGCAGTCGCTCCAGCAGCAGCCGCTCCAGCAGCAGCATCCGCCGTTCGAGCTCGAGCAGCAAGGGCCGCTCGGCTTCCTCGGCGAACACCATCACTCTGACCCTTGAAGATCGCTGGTTCGTGGATGAGGAGAAGGGGCTCGATTTCAAGGTCCACCATGTCGATGCCGACAAGATCATTTATTGGACGGATAATCCTAACCGGAAGTATTCTCTTCCCAGGGTGAGCGAGAGCTACTTTCTCGAGGAGACCAGGGAGGAGCGAAGACTCGCTCCGAAGAAGGATGAAGAGGAAGAGGGAGAGGAAAAGGAAGCTGAGGAAGAGAAGAAGTTCTTCAAGAGATTTCCCAAGGGAACAAGGCCGCTGGAGAAGAGGGAAGAGGATTACCGGAAGCTCCTGGCCGGGGAGGAAACCACTGGTTTCCTGGAGCCCAGGCAACTGGGAGAGAAGATCGCTTCTCCCAAGATCCCTGTGAGGCCAACGACTTCAGGTTCTTCGAGCTCAGGTTCAAAGTTCTCCGCCTCAGGCAAGCCGGTCTATCCGAAGAAGTCGTCAACGTCGACCAAGAAGTCTTCCGCGCCTAAGAAGCCGGTTTCTACAGCTCAGCAGAAGGTCGAGGCGCTCAAGACACTCCAGGGGCTGAAAAACAATCCCAAGTATCAGAAAGTTGATCCCAAGAAGCGAGCCGAGCTTGAGAACCTTATCAAGGGAAAGCGCGGGAGCGGCAAGTAGAAGGCCTTTCGGGCCGGGTAACTGAAATAACGAAGAAACTGCAGAGTTCTTTAGCTCTCAGTCGATAAAGAAAAACCATGGCTGTCATCCTAGGACTCGATATCGGGTCATCCACCATAACCGGGGCTGTTTTTTCCGGTAATCAGAAGAAGTTTCGTTTGATTGACTTCTTCATTGAAGAGATTCCGCCCGTTCATACGGGGGAATACTCCGAGGATGATGAGTACATCGCTCCGATGACCGCTGATGAGCTGCTCGTCAAGATCATGAGTGAGCGCAATCTCAAGGATGCCGATGTCGTGACGGAGGTCGATGCCAAGGATTGCATCATGAGAGAGATCTCGGTGCCCTTCACCAAGGATGAGCAGATTAGTAAGACCGTGTTCTTCGAGGCCGAGAACTATTTCACCGGCTTTGACCTGGAGAATACCGTTCTTGATCACATCAAGACCGGAGAGAGCGAGGGCAGCAGCAGCCTGATCGTTTCCGCTCTGAACCACGACACCATCGAAGCGCATCTCGAGCTTTTGAAGACCGCCTCGCTGGATCCGGTCGCGGTGGATCTGGACACCTGCGCGCTCTTCAACGCCTACAAATCCTCGGCGTCATACGACCAGGAGAAGACCACCCTGGTGGTGGATATGGGGGCGACCTCAACCAAGATCGTTCTGGTCGAGGGTGGAGAGCTGAGAAAAATGCGCTCCTGTCGGCTGGAAACGGGCGTCGCGGCGGCTGCCCGGATGCTCCTGGTAGCCAAGGAGGCCGAGGCCGACGAGGTTCCTGTCGAGACGGAGGAATCGGCTGTCGATGGCCGTCTCAAGGAACTGGAGGAGACCCTCGATATCTTCGAGGACCAGGCGACGAGTCCCAGCGGGTCAATGGATGAGCTTGACCTGGACGACGACGCCGAGCTTCCCCTGGATTCGCCTTCCGCTGCCGAAGAGGACTCCAGCGAGCCCCCGGCCGCGGATTACCAGGGAATGTTCCCCGGCCAGGCGGAACAGGAGGAGTTCAGCTACGAGGAATACCTTGCCCGGATCTCACTTGAGATTCAGCGGAGCCTCGCGGGGGTTTCACTTGGATCTTCGGTTGAACGCATCGTCATCACCGGCGGAATGAGCAGTCGCGAGGAGGCGCTCGCCTTCTTTACCGATGAATTCGAAACCGAGACGGTCCGGCTGCGATTTGACGATTGTTTCGAGATGGATCCCAAGGTGGCGGAAGATCCTTCTATCCATCTCAGTGGAGCCGCGGCCATCGGGCTCGGTATGAGGGTCCTTCGGGAGGACAGCATCGGGGTCGATTACCGCAAGGGTTCCTTTCGCTACGAGCATAAGTTCGAGCGCGTGAAAATTCCGCTGATGGTGGGCGCCTTCCTGGTCTTCCTCTTCTTCCTGCAGGCGACCTTCTGGTCCTTCCAGGAATATAAGGAGGAGAAAAAGCGCAGGCAGGCCTTCGCGAAGCGGAACCAGGATATCTACGAGAGCTTTTTCGATGAAAAGCTTCGCGGCAACGCCTTTTCGGCGCTGAAAAAGAAGAAGCAGGCGTGGGAGGGTCGAGGGGCCGGAGATGTACCCCGTTTTGTCGACTTCGCCGATGCGATGAGGAGCTTCTCTGAGGTGATGAACGACAGCGATGTCTACTTCACCATCAAGAGCATGGATTTCAAGTTCCGCATCAAGAGCCGCTCGGTGAAGAGCAGCGGCAGGGGAACCTCAACGCTTGATTCGGTTCAGCCTTCAAAGGTCGAGATCGAGGCTGAAACCGCCAGCAATGCCCAGGTCAAGCTGCCGAACCAGTTCAGAACTTCGGCGGCGAGCATGTTTACCTGTACGGCATCTCTCTCCGGCAGCAGGTCGGAGGGCAAGGCGAACATTCCGCTCGAGCTGCAGGTCAAGCAGGACAAGCTGAAAGAATACAAGTAAGTGAGAGCGAGAAACCATGTTCGGCAATAGTGAAGAATCCCGCAGCGAGCCACAACAGATCGTCATCCTGACCCTTGCGATGACGGCGGCCGGCTTTCTCCTGCTCTACCTGATGCTGCAGTATTACCTGATTCCTAATCTCAAGAGCCAGGTTGGCCAGGAGCGGGCTGTATACAAGAAACTCGTCAAGGAGCTCGATTCCGAGGAGATGAGGCAGCTGCGGCACCAGGCGAGGCTGCAGGATGAGAATGATCAGCTGCAGTCTCTTGGTGAGATCGTCGTCGACAAGATCGGCATCTACGGCCTTGAACTCAGCAAGCAGACCCCCAAGCGTCCACGGGATATTGGCGCCAACCTCGTCGAGGAGGGCCAGAATATTCAACTGCTGAGCGCCCCGCTGGATAAGATTCTTCGTTTCGCCGCCGCGGTGCAGGAGGCCAAGAACTCCGTGCGCATCGAAAGCTTCGAGGTTCGAAGAGCCTCCCGGTCCCGAACCGGGGATGCTGAGAATTCGTGGCTCGCCGAGCTGGACCTCGTTGACTACAGGGCGAAGGAATAGGCGGCCGCCTCAGGTCATCTTGATGAAGTTTCGCAGCTTGTTGGAGACGGCGGTTCTCGCCCTCTGCAGGGAGTCGGCGACGGCCTGCTGGCTGATACCGAGTCGGCTCGAGATGGCCTTCTGGGAGAGGACGCTCCTGTAGTAGAGGGTGACGACCTCCTGCTGCCGCTGGGTAAGGATCTCGACATTGTCGAGCAGAGCCTGCGTCATCAGCTTTCCCTGGTAGATACGAAGCAGGTCTTCGTAGTCAACCCGGCCCTGCTCCATGGAGGGCAGGTGCGGCTCTACGTAATCGCAGATCTGGTTACAGGTTCGTCGCAGTGGGCAGAGGTTACAGAGCATATCATTCGGAGATTACAGGTCAGCAACTGACAGGTCGCGGCCGCATGTTGCCGGCCGCCGTCCTGACAAGGCTATCATACCCCTCCGTGGCCTGTCAAAGATGGCCGGAATGGGCCCGATAAGGCCTGCCGCCCCAGTCTTTCCTCCAAGGCCTCGCTGGAAGATCTGTAATCGAATTGGGTTTGAAATGAGCCCCGTAATTTTTTTCCGCCATGCTCGAATCCCGCTATCGCGCCCTCTTACGGGGCTTGGGTAGAAAACTGCCTCCCAGGTGGTAATATCGAGTAGGTTTTGAATGTCTCGCCGAGCAGGCCGGCAACGAGCCGGGCAGCGCGCGGGCTATTGAATCAAGGAGCCTTTGTATCCCTCTATGATGTTCAGCAAGACGATCTCGGCAATCCTCATCGTGGCCTGCCTGGCGGCGGCCGGCGGGCGCGCGGAGGCCCAGGAGTTGAGGCTGGTTCCGGCCGGCGATGCCTTCGACTGCATGGACTTCTCCATCGACGTGGTGCTGGTCAACGCCGGCGAGCCTGTCTTTGGCTTCCAGGTATCCCTTTCGTTTCCCGCCGCCTCTTTCGAGCCTGTTTCGTTCGAGGGGGTCGCTTCCGACTGGTCGATCCGCAGCAGCGGCAGCTTCCCGTTTGCCGCGGCTTCGCCGTGCGGGCCGTGGGCGGATGGCGAGGGCGTTGACAGAATTCTCATAGCTTCGACGGTCTATCCCGACCCCGGGTTGGCGGGCAGGGGGGTCGCCGATGAGGTCGAGGGCGAGGAGCTTGTTCTCGGGAGAATTGTATTCAGATCCCGGGGCGGAGCCGCAGGCGGCGTCATCTCAGCTTCGGGAACCGATTGCCCGGGCAGCCCCGTCGAGTTTCCCACCGCGTTTTTTAACGCCGATGGGCGGACGCGCAGCGTGAATACCGAGCCCCTGGTGGTTTCCATCAGGGATGGCAGAGTCGAGGGGCTCTCCTGCGCCGCGCAGGGCGAGGCGGGAGTCGAGCTCAGCTGGGAGGCTCCGGAATTTCTCGAGAGTGTACGGATCGTGAGAGATGGAGAGGTCATCGGTTCAGTTGCCGCCGCCAGCGGCCGCTATCAGGATGATCCCGCGCCCGGCATTCATCGTTATGAAGTGATCGGGGTTCACTCGGATGGGCGAGAGAGCTGCGCGGCTATCTGTATGGCGGAGGTCCCGTTCAAGATTGAGGATGTTCCCTTTATTCGAGGAGATGCCGACAGCAGCGGAGGAGTGAACCTTACCGATGGAATCCAGATCCTCCGCTATCTCTATCAGTCGGGTGAACTGGACTGTCTCGATGCAGCCGATGTCAACGACTCCGGCCAGGTCGAGATCGCGGATGCGATCTACCTGCTCAATTTTGTTTTCCAGAGCGGAGAGGCTATCCCGGCGCCTCATCCTGCCGCAGGCGTCGATCCGACACCGGATGCAATCGGCTGCGGACCCGCGGCCTGAGAAGGCTCCAGGGGGCCTCCCCTGGCTTCTCATACGGTTTCCCAGCCAGCCAGGGAATCCCCTCCACTCCGGGCGGCCTAAGGGCCGAAAAAGTCCCGCGAGTTCTGCATCCGCCAGCCAGCCCCACTGCAGGCCGTCTTCGGCTGCCGTACTTTTTTGACACGGCAGAATTCGGACGATTGGGGGATTTGCCGCCCAGGGCACTATATGTGGTTCAAAAAGTGTTCACGCACGACATGTTGTGGTGTCGGAATTTTTTTTTTGGGCTCTTGTGATGTGGATAAATGTGTGGAATAGTGGGGGCTATTCCCAGACTCACCCAGATGGTGGAAGGGAGTTGCCAGGTGATCCTATAGGGTTCGTCGGCAGCAAAATTCCAGTTCAGGGTGGCCAGTCCGGGGATTTGTATTTTTCTGAAACGGAGCGAGCGAGAAATGCGAATGCGGAACGGCAGCAGCTCAGCGTTATTCAGGGCCTACCCGGAAGGTCTCGAGCGGTTGCGTACCCGTTTTCGTTTTCACGTGAGATCCGCCGAAGGGAAATACGTAAGAGGAGTTGAGCCATTTACTGTCAGCTCTTGTCTCGAGGAACTCGGCGAAAGCCGTGGAGATGCGAGCTGTACAGGTGGCCGCCCCCGGACGTCTAGGAGTTTACGGCCGGGGTCGGTTTTTTCCCGCGTGGAGATACTTCGCAGGGATTGGCTGAAACGTTCCTTGGAAAAGAAGAGAAGAAGAGAAGGGCCTGTTCATGAGGATTCCGAGCGCGCGGTGCTTGCACCGTGGCTGCTCGGTGTCTGAATCCAGGCAGTAAGCGTGCTCTTACCGGGAAGAGCACCTTTTTTTGAGATTTAAGGATGCGGCAGGAAAACACCCTGCAATCCAGGCTTCTATCAAAGGTGCACTCACAATGCTCCAGGGAGAGTATCCCCTTACTCTTGACAGCAAGAACCGAGTGGTTCTACCGGCCTCGCTGCGCCGGGAGCTGCCCGAGGGTGAGCTCTCCACCATGGTATTGACCACCGGGCGCAGGGCGCAGTGGCTGCAACTGTGGACGAAAGGCGCCTGGGAGGAGAGAGTCGATCAGATCTGCGAGAAGTATGATTCCGATGACGAGGAAGCCGAGAACTTCATCCGCGATGTCATGGCTTCCGCTAGATCGGTGGAGCTCGACAAGCAGTACCGGTTCGTTTTGCCGGATGACAAGAAGAAGCAGATCGGGGTCAGGAAAGAGGTCGTCTTCATCGGTATGAGAGACAAGATCGAGATCTGGGCCGGAGAGGCCTACGACGTCTACCGTGCTTCCCGCGAGGGGAAGCAGGAACCTCCGAGATCGAGAGGCCCTTGATGAAACTGATGGCCTGAGATTTTTGCGAAGAAGGGAAGGGGAGCGAAGTGGTAGTCAGCAGAGAAAACTGGGACGGAGAGGTGGGATTGGTCGCGAGACTGCGGGCGCAGCTGGAGGCGGGGACAGATGGGGAGAACGGGCAAGCGGGCCGGTTGGGAGCGATTCGTCGTATGGGCGGATTGTCCGGACAGGAGTCCGGCAGACTGAACCGGCCGAGCCGCGACATCGAGTCTATGGAGAGGCGCCTTCAACGCCTCCTGGAGCTCTACCCAGAGCTTGCGGGTACCAGCCTCAGCGAATATGTCGAGGCCCTGAGTAAGAAGTCGACCTCCGAGGTGAAGTAATGCAGGACTCCCTTCACGCGGGAGTATTCGCCATTGAATCGTGTGAATGCCGAGCCGGAACATCTTCCGGTCATGCTGGAGGAGACCCTTCGGTGCCTTGCGCCGAGGCCTGGCGAGACGATGCTCGATGGAACGCTGGGCCTGGGCGGGCACGCGGCGGAGATCCTCAGTCGACTCTCTCCCGGAGGCGAATTGATGGGTCTCGATCGGGATCCGGAGGCGCTTGCGCTGGCCGCGAAGAGGCTGGACGGGGTGGGAGGCGCCTATCGCCTTCTTCATGGCACCTTCGATCGAGTTGGCGAACTGCTGAAGGAGCTGGAGATCTCTTCGGATGGAGCCTTCGATGGCCTGCTGCTCGACCTGGGAGTGTCTTCGATGCAGCTCGATCGGGCCGAACGGGGCTTCAGTTTTCGAAACGATGGTCCGCTGGATATGCGGATGGACCGGGGGGAGGAAGAGTCGGCGGCGTCCTGGCTTGCCCAGGCTCCCGTGGAGGAGATCGCCAGGGTCATCCGGCGATATGGGGAGGAACCGCAGGCGGGGAAAATCGCCCGTGCGATCGACCGCGGCCGGCGAGAGCAGCCGATCACGACCACTGCGGAGCTCTCCAGCCTGATCGAGGAGCTGGTGCCGCGGCGCGGAAAGAAGATTCATCCGGCCACGAAGACCTTCCAGGCCATCCGGATCGCCGTGAACCGGGAGCTCGATTGCCTGCGGGACGCGCTCGAGAAGCTGGACAGGTACATGAAGCCCGGCGGCCGGGTGGTGGTGCTCAGCTATCACTCCCTGGAGGACAGGCTCGTCAAGACGGTCTTCAGGGATCGTGTCCGCGAGGGACTCTTTATCTCTCATCCGGACGGATTACAGCGGCCAACGCAGACGGAGGTCCAGTCGAACCCCCGCTCGAGAAGCGCTCGCCTGCGTGCGGTCGTTCGGGCCGGGGAGGCCGGGAGTTCAACATGAGCGGAAGGTTTTAAGAGGAGATCATCATCCATGCCGTTATCAACAGGCGCCGCGATTCTTTCGGTCTGCCTCTTCGTGATCGGCCTGATCTCCGTTCAGTGGGAGGTTCAGAACATCCGCACCGGGGTGCGGGTGCGTGAACTGCTCAGAGACGAAGAGGTGAAGGTCGAGAACCTTCGGAAGCTGCAGATGGAATACAACACCCAGATCTCGCCTGACAACCTCGAGCGGGAGCTGCCGGATGCTTTTCGTACCCCTGACGGATTCCCTGACGATGGCCGGTCGGCCCCGGCGGGAAATTCCGGCGGCCAGTGAGGAGTTCAATTGAGCAGGAGATCAACCCCATGAAGAGCCAGCCCTCGCAGTTGAGCTCGAACCAGCTCCCTCCGGGACCGGACCTCCGGCCGCGGGCGCTGTGGTTCTTCTCCATATCCGTTACCATCGTGTTCCTGCTGCTTGGAGTTCGCCTGTTTTACATCCAGGTTCTCGCGCATGATGAGCACCTGTCCCGGGCGAGGAGCGGCACCGGGCGAACGGACAGCATCCCGGCCTACCCCGGCGATCTGCGAACCAGCGATGGGGTGATCGTTGCCCGCTCGGAGACGGCCTTCAGCCTTGGCCTTGATCTGAGGCCCCTCTCCGAAGAGCAGATCCCTTCGGTGGTGGGCGCCGCCAGCGATGCTCTCGGGTATTCTTACGGCCGGCGTCGTGAGCGCGTCGGCGATGTGCACAGGAGAAAGGCGAAGCGGCAGATCTATGCGAACATCGCGCGGCGGGTAGATGGCGAAGGGCGCGACAAGGTAAGGGAGTCCCTCTCCGGCCAGCTGGAACCGCGGACCCTGAAAAAGGCCCTGGTCGTCGATCGGATGACGAGGCGGAACTATCCCAAGGACGAATTTCTCTGTCATGTGATCGGAGTCGCTTCCCATGATGGGACCGGGCAGGAAGGGATCGAGCTTTCGCTGTCGCCCTGGCTCGGGCCGAGATCGGGAAGGCGCCGGGTGATTACCGATGCGAGGGAACAGTTCCGTATCTATTCGCCTGAGACGGTCGAGGTGGCGCCGGTGAACGGCTACGACGTCTACCTGACGATCAACAGCAAGGCGCAGGGTATCCTGGAGGAAGAGCTCCAGCGCGGCATCAGCAAGCACAAGGCGGAGGCCGGCCTCGGGGTACTGATGAATTGCAAGACCGGGTCCATCCTGGCGATGGCATCCTGGCCGGTCTTCAATCCGAATGATTTTCATCGTTATCCTCCCAAGGTGCTCGCTGAACGACGGAAGAACCGGGTCATCGAAAACGCCTATGTGATCGGCAGTGTCATCAAGCCGTTCATCGCGGCCTCGGCTGTGGAGGCCGGAGTGGTGCGCTGGGACGAGAAGATCTGGGGAGGCGGCCGCTTTCACCGGATCGGCGGACGCCGTCTCGAAGATGTCAGCAACCATGGTCCGATCTCCGTCGAGCAGGCCGTGGTCTATTCCTCCAACATCGGTATGGGGGAGATTGGCATGAAGCTTGGCAGGGATCGCCTGATCGCGGCGCTTGCGCGCTTCGGATTCTGCAGGCAGACCGGTATTCGCCTGCCTGGCGAGGCGAAGGGGAAGCACACCCCGGCAGATAAATGGAACGATATCTATTCGACGACCTCGGTTTCGATGGGCTACGAGGTGATGATCACCCCCATCCAACTGGTCACGGCCTTTGCCTCACTGGTGAACGGCGGCTACCTGGTGAAGCCTCGCCTGGTCGACAAGTACGTTCGCGCAGGAGAGGTTATCAGGAATCCTCCGCAGCTCGTCGGTCATACGGTTACGGAGGAGGCCTCCGGACGCATACGGTCGATCCTGCACAGGATCGTCGAGGAGGGTACCGGCCGTTACCTGAAAATGAAGGAATTCAAGTTTGGCGGCAAGACCGGGACGGCCGACATGAATCCGCTCAATACCAAGGAAGATTACCTCGCGTCCTTCGAGGCGTTTGCGCCGCTTGATGACCCCGAGGTCGTCATCCTGGTGATGATCGAAAAACCGCGCTCTGGAAAGATCTATGGAGGGAGCGTGGCGGGGCCGGTTGTGGCGCGGGTCTTGCGGCGTTATTTCAGTATCCCGGCGAAACCGGAATTCGAGCGATTGAAGTTTAAAGGTTGGTAGAGCGGGATCCCTGGTGGGATTCCGCGGCAATAAAAGAAGGAAGAGCAATGCTTCTGGGTGAACTCTGTAATGGCTGGATAAGCGTCCCCGCCGAATACGGCGAACTCGAGATAGTCCAGATCGAGTGCGATTCACGTGAGGCGACCGCCGGGAGCCTCTTTATCGCGGTTCCCGGTGAGGCCACAGATGGCCTTCTCTACGCCGCCGAGGCGGTAAGCAGGGGCGCGGTGGCGGTGATCGCTCCCCAAGGCGCCGCCGAGGGGACCGACCTCGGAGTTCCCATCCTGGAGGTGGAGGATGTGCGCGACATCATGGGGAAAATAGCCGATCGTTTTTACGGTCACCCGTCGAAGAAGCTCGAGATTGTCGGTGTGACCGGCACCAAGGGCAAGACGACAACGGTCTGGCTGCTCGACCAGTTGTTCTCGGCTACCGGCTCTCTCACGGGTTTTTGCAGCACCGTCGAGAACAGGATTGGAGAGGATTCCTATCCCGCCAAGAACACGACGGCGGGTTGTCTCGACCTCCATCGGTTTCTAGCCGAAGTGGTCGAGCGCGGGGGCGAGCGCGCCGTCATTGAGGTTTCCTCGCACGCCCTCGAACAGCGGCGCACGGCCTCGATTCATTTCGATTGCGCGGTGTTCACCAACCTGGCGCCCGAGCACCTCGACTACCATGAGGATATGGAGAGCTACCTCAACGCCAAGATGAAGCTCTTCACCTGCCTCGACAGCCATGCCTGCGCGGTGCTTCCGCGCGCCCAGGAGGCATCCCAGAAGCTCGCCTCCAATACGCGGGCCGAGATCTCCTGGTACGGCTGTGGAGCCGAGGATGGAGTTACCGATTTGCGCGTCATAGACGAGGGGATCGAGTTCACCTGGCGTGACTGCAAGGTCAGGGCCGGGTTCTGGGGCGATCACAACCTGGAGAACCTGCTGGCGGTTCTTCACGCGGGGGAGTGTATGGGTCTCCGGCCATCTGAGATGGCCGCGGTGGTCTCCGAGGCCCGGCTGCCGCCGGGCAGGCTAGAGAAGGTCAACCATCCGGGTTCCTTCAAGGTGGTCGTTGACTACGCCCACACCGACGGCGCTCTCGAGGCCGTGCTTGCGGCTCTTCGACCGGTGACGTCCGGGCGCCTGATAACCATCTTCGGTTGCGGGGGAGATCGGGACACCACCAAGAGGCCAAGGATGGGGAAGGTTGCCGAGAGCGGCTCAGACAGGATCATCCTGACCTCGGACAATCCCCGGAGCGAGTCTCCGGAGAAGATCCTTTCCGAGATCATGGCAGGCATTGAGCAGCCCGAGGAGGTTACCCGCGAGGAGGACCGCCGCGCGGCGATCGGGCTCGGTATTCGCATGGCCCGGGAGGGCGACACGGTGTTGATTGCCGGCAAGGGCCACGAGGACTACCAGGAGTTCAGCAACCGGGAGAGAATCCATTTCGACGACCGCGAGGTAGCCGAGGAATTTCTGAAAGAGGTTTGTTACGCATGAGGCCCCTGTCCCTCTCGAAGATCATCTCGGCGGTTGGCGGAAGCCCGGATACTGCGGGTTCTGAAGACCCGATCGTAACCGGCATCTCCACCGACAGCAGGAAGGTTGAGCCCGGAGAGCTCTTCATACCGTTGAGTGGTGATCGTTTTGATGGGCATGAGTTCATCCAGGGTGCCTTTGAGCAGGGAGCGCTCGCGAGCCTGGCGAGCCGCGATGTCCCTCTCGAGCCCGGCCGCTGTCTCGTGCGGGTCGCCGATACGCTTGCCGCCCTCGAAGCGCTCGCGCTCTGCCAGCGCCAGGAGCTCGACTTCGAGGTGACCGCGATCACCGGCAGCGTGGGAAAAACGACCACCAAGGAATTTCTAAGGGATATCCTGGGTTCGGAGTGCGCGGTGGCCGCGGCTCCAAAAAGTTTCAACAATCGCCTCGGGGTCTCCCTGACACTGCTCGAGGCTGACGAAGAGACCCGCCACCTGGTGGTTGAAATGGGCACCTCGGGCAAGGGCGAGCTTTCCTATCTATCGAACAGGGTAAGGCCCGAGCGGATTCTCATCACCACCGTGACCGAGGCTCACATCAAGGGTCTCGGTGATCTGGCCGGGGTGATCGAGGCCAAGGCCGAGATCCTGGAGGGTCTTGCTCCGGGAGGGCAGGTCTACCTGAACCCGGCGACGCCGGGCTTCGGAGAATTCTGCTCTCGTCTCGATCGGAAGCCGAGAACCTTCGGAGTCGCCGATGCCGATTTTCCGCTGGAGCTGAACCCGGCCGCTGGAGCGGCCGATGCGGTTCAGACCTTCAGGGTCTGCGGAGAGGAGTACTCCTTCGAGCTGCCCGGTGAGCACAATGTTATCAACGCCAGCGGAGCCATCGCTGTAGCCCTCGATCTCGGACTCAGCCCCGAAGCGATCCGGAGAGGACTCGCGCTCTGCCGTCTCCCCCCGGGCCGTCTCAACGTAGAGGTCGTCTCTGATGTGCTCTTCGTCGATGATTCCTACAACGCCAATCCGTGCTCGATGGAGGCGGCCTTCGATACCTTCGAGGAGCTCTGCGGAAGGACCCCAGGGGGCAGGAATATCGCGGTTCTAGGCGAGATGCGCGAGCTCGGGGAGAGGTCGAGAGATTTCCATGAGAAGGTTGGCCGCCTGCTGGCCGGGAAGCCGATGGATCTGCTGGTCACCGTGGGGGGGTCGAGTTTTCACCTGGGGGAGGCCTTCGCCGGCGAGCGCGAGAGGCTCGGACACAAGAGCCATGCGGCAACGAGGCACTTCGAGGAGCTGTCCCCCGCGCGGGAATATCTCAGCGAAGAGCTCAGGCCGGGAGACAGGGTTCTCTTCAAGGCCTCGAATTCGGTTGGGCTGGGGAAGTGCGCCGAGCAATTGAGAGAAACAGTGAGCAGCACCGAATGGGAGACACCACTTGTTTGAATACTTCCAGCAATTGATCGACAGCCCGGCGCTGACCTCGCTGACGCAGAAGGTTGGCTACCGCGCCCTGTTTGCCGGGTTCACGGCCTTCGCCTTCTCGATACTCGTGGGGCGCTGGTTTATCTCCTGGGTCCGCGGCAGGAGATTGCTCGAGCAGACGGCCAAGGGAGACTCGGAGCTTCTCGATGATCTGCACGACCACAAGTCGAATACTCCGACGATGGGTGGAGTCATTTTCCTCACGGCGGCCGCGGCGGCCACGCTGATCTGGGCCGAGCTCGACAGCCGTCCCGTCCTCATGCTGCTTGCCTACACCGCGGCCTTTGGAGCGATCGGTCTTGCGGACGACCTGATCAAGCTGGGGCCGGGAAAAAGAAAAGGCCTCAGGGGAAAAACCAAGCTTCTTTTCCAGTTACTGCTGGGGTTGTCAGCCGGCTGTATCCTGTATTGGGATCCGCTGGCGGTTTCCCTGTACGGCGTCGAGGATCCGGCCACGGCTCTGAGCCTTCCATTCTTCAAGGATGCAACGTTTTCGCTCGGCCTCCTCTACATTCCCCTGGTGGCTGTCGTCATGGCAGGCTCCTCCAACGCTGTCAACGTGACGGATGGTCTCGATGGCCTGGCGGCTGGAATCAGCGTACTCACCGGAGCGGTCTTTGTCGTTGTCGCCCTTCTGGCCGGCAGTGAACAGGCCAGCGGATTTTTCCAGGTTCCCCACGTGGAGGGTGGAGCCGAGGCCGCGGTATTTACCGCCGCCCTGGTGGGCGGCTGCCTGGGGTTTCTCTGGTTCAATTGCCATCCGGCGAAGATCTTCATGGGAGATGTCGGCTCACTCAGTCTTGGCGGCGCCCTGGGGCTTGTCGCCGTACTCTGCAAGCAGGAGCTGCTCATGGTGCTGGTCGGTGGAGTTCTTGTTGCCGAGACCGTCTCGGTACTCCTCCAGGTGACCTTTTTCAAGCTCACCGGCAGAAGGATCCTCAGGTGCGCGCCCCTGCATCATCATTTTGAGTTCAAGGGATGGAGCGAAAACAGGATCACCCTGAGCTTCTGGGTGGCCTCAGCTTTCCTGGCCCTGGTATCGGTTGCGAGTCTCAGATCATGAAAATTGGAATACTAAAACAATCCATCAACCCCAAGGAGACGCTGCTGTCGGCTGTCTTCCTGCTGCTGGCTCTCAGCGCGGTCATGGTCTTCAGCGCCAGCGCCTTTCACTACCTGATCGTCGAGGACAGCACCTTCTTCCTCAAACGCCAGCTGATGTGGATCGGCATCTCGGCAGCGATCTGCTACTTCACCTACATGAGTGACTACCGTATCCTGCAGAAGCACTACCGGCTGGGCCTGGTGCTGACCGCTGTTGCGCTGGCGCTGGTCCTTATTCCCGGCCTGGGTATCCGGGTGAATCAGTCGAGCAGGTGGCTGCCGTTGGGCGGGGGGCTTCGTTTTCAGCCGTCGGAGATCGCCAAGATAACAGTCCTGGTCTTCATCGCCGGGTACATCTGCAACGATCCGCGCCGCACCACTAAGTTTCTCAAGGGCTTCATCCCGGCGGTGCTGGGCGTTGGCGTGATCTGGGGACTGACCCTGGCTGAGCCGGACCTGGGTACATCGACCTTCATCCTGGGGCTGGGAATCATCCTCATGATCATTGGCGGGATGCGCTGGCGTTATTTTCTCGCTCCCGCGGCCGGTTTCACTCCGTTTCTCGTTCTCTTTGCCTACCTGAGGTGGGAGATGATCGTGCACCGTTTCCAGGGGCTGTTCAACCCGGAGGGACTTCACCAGCTTCGCCATTCACTCAGGGCCCTTGGGTCCGGCGGAGTTTCGGGAATGGGGATCGGCGCCGGCATGCAGAAGCTGCGCTACCTTCCCGAGGCCCATACGGATTTCGTTTTCGCCGTCATCGGAGAAGAGCTCGGGCTGGTCGGCACTCTTGGAGTCATCTCTCTCTTCCTCGTGTTGTTATGGTCGGGAGTGACGATCGCCCGCAGGGCGAAAGATTCGTTTGGCTACCTGCTGGCGGCGGGAATCATTCTCTCGCTGGGAATGCAGGCCGCGTTCAATATCGCCGTCGTGACCGGAAGCGCCCCGACCAAGGGGATTCCTCTTCCGCTGGTGACCTTTGGCGGGACGGGGCTCTGTGTGACCATGGCCCAGATAGGGCTCTTGCTGTCGATCTATAGAATTTCTCAGACCCCCGGTCCTGCGTATTTTTCCGGGGTCAACCAGGCAGAGCTCACGGGAGCCGATATTACGCAGCGAACGGACGGGGGGAAGGACATGGAGCTATGACCAACACCGCTGTGTTGACAAGGGAGAGGACCGCGACACGGTCGTCTCCTCAGAAGGATATGAAGGCGCTCGCCTTCTTCGGCGGAGGAACCGGGGGACATCTTTTTCCGGGCCTCGCGGTCGCCGAGAGGGCACGTGAGCGATTTCCTGATTGCGATGTCGTATTTTTCCGTACCCGCAGGGAGGTGGAGGAGAAGGTCTTTTCCAACAGCGGCTTCAGAACCGAGCTTCTCGATATCTCTCCGCCCGCGGGCGGCGCCCGCGCCATCGTGAAATACTCGCTTCAGTCGCTGCGGGCGATCTCGGCCATTCGCAAGGCCCTGGCACGAAAGTATGACGCTGCCATCGGGCTCGGGGGCTACGCTTCCCTCCCCGGAATCGTCGCGGCAAGGCACGTTGGCTTGCCGGTGGTTCTGCTCGAACAAAACCAGGTTCCCGGCAAGGTAAATCGCCTGGCGGCTCCTTTTGTCGACCTCGTCACCTGCCCGAGTCCGGAGGTTGTCGATCTTTTTCGAGGGAGGCGGGAGGTCACCGGCAACCCGGTGCGCGGTACGGTGGTCAGGGCCGCCGGCCGCCGCAGAAGATTCTTTGCCGCGGGAGCTTTCAGCACGCGCAAACGTAAGATCTTCGTGGTTGGCGGCAGCCAGGGGGCCCATGGCATCAACCAGGCGGTCATCGGTGCGTTGAAGGGACTTGCCGAATACCGTGAAAAAATACATTGGATACATGTAGCCGGAGATGCCGATAAAAAAGAAGTAGAGAAGGCCTATCTTGAACAAGGCTGGGAAGCCGAGGTCGAGAGCTACCTGAGGGATCTGCCGCATCTGCTGTCTCACGGTGACCTGGTGATTACCAGGGCGGGCGGGACAATCGTTGCTGAGTTGGCTGTCCTCGGTGTTCCGGCGGTATTCGTTCCCTATCCGCATCATAAGGACCAGCATCAGACGAAGAATGCTGAGGCCCTGGAGCGGGCGGGAGGCGCCATTATGGTGCCTGAAGAAGATCTTGGAGCCGAAACTTTGCGAACGATATTTGAAGAAATTCTCTTTGAACCCGGAAGGCTGCTTGCGATGGAAGATCGCGCCCTCACCCTGGGAAGGCCTGATGCAGCCGATGCCGTACTGGACCTCATCCTGGAGCTCAAGGAACAATGTCAGTAGGATTCCGCCTGCTTCTGATAGTGCTGATCGGTTTCTGCGCCCTCTGCGTCTACCAATTGCGCGAGGGCGAACTGGCCGTCTGGCTGCGCAACTCCCCGGCTCCACGGGTCCAGAGCCTCCCAGGCGAGGCTCCGCTGGAGGGTCTCGTGGGCAACGATACCGTCATCGAAACGACCATCAAGGCAACCTCGATCGGGCGACGTCCGAGCGTGAGCAGGAGGTCGACTCCCCGCTGGGACCGCCCTTCGATCGAGGCGGGCGAACCGGCTGTCGATATTCGTAGAAGCTCGGCTAATACGCCAGCTGTGCCTGAGAACGCCGTGAGAGTGGAGTCGCGGCCCCCCGCGGCCGGCGGGTCGCTCAACCTCGTCAATCCGGGCCGCCCCGTGACTCTGTTAGCCGAACGTCAGCCTCCGGCGCCGCAGCCGGCCGAGACGCCCGCCGCGGTCGAGACTCCAGCCGAGCCGAAGCCCGAGCCGCCGAAGGTGAGCTACACGATTCATACCGTGAAGGATGGCGACAAGCTCTGGAACCTGGCCGAGAAGTATCTTGGCGGCGGCCATCGGTATAAGAAGATTATCGAGCTGAACAAGAAAGAGCTCGGTGACAATCCCGAGAGGCTTCGCGTGGGGATGAAGCTCAGGATTCCCCCGAAACAATAATCCCGCAGCCGCCTTCTTCACGGCACTCTACAGTGCCGTCCCAGGGTGCCGCAGGTGGCCGTTAAGGCCTTACCAGGGAGGCCCGGGGGGCATCCTCGCACCACATTATGTTGTGGTGTCGAATTGTTATAGCTCAAGATAAGACAACATCTTACCGATAAAGGTCAATAGGGGGGAAAACTCTGGTTACTCTGATTGGCATCTGCTTAATTAGGGTCGGTGTCCGTCCTGATCCAGGGCTATTTGACCGGGATCGCGCGGCCTGAAAGAAGTTGTAAGAGAAGATCTGAAGAGAAGATCTGAAGAGAAAAGAGACGCCCGAGGTGGGCGGATTCCGTCCGCGCCGGGCTGTCGTTACACGATGCAGAAACCGGGTAAGGTCCATCTCGTGGGGATGCTCGGCACTGGCGTACGCGGCCTGGTGTCCATCCTGAGAGCGAGAAACATTCATGTGTCGGGCTCTGATTCCAGCGGCGAGTCCCTGCCCCTGGAGTTCCAGCGGCTTGGAGTAGAATGCTCGCCTGTTCACGAGGAGGCCAACCTCGGCTCGGATGTTGATTTTCTCGTTCATACGGCGGCGGTGGGTGACGACAACGCGGAAATTCGCAAGGCCCACAGGCTGGGGATCCCGGTCCTGAAATATTCTGAGTTTCTCGGCAAGCTGATGGGTGAAGGCCGAGGTCTCGCCGTGGCGGGAACTCACGGCAAGACCACCACCAGCTCAATGACCTCCTGGATTCTCTATAGCGCCGGAAAGGATCCATCCTTCGTCATCGGAGGCAGGATTCCCCAGCTCGGCAGCTCGAGGCAGGGAAAGGGACGTGATTTCGTAGCAGAGGCCTGTGAGTACGATCGCAGCTTTCTCCAGCTCAGGCCCGAGGCTGCCGTGGTCACCAATGTCGAGGAGGAGCATCTCGATTGCTTCAAGGACATGGAGGAGATCCTGGGCGTCTTTCAGCAGTTCATCAACCGGGTTCCCGAGACAGGGCTCCTGGTTCTGAACGCGGATGATCCCCAGACGATGAGCCTCGCCCCGGCGGCGGTATGCCGTAATATCCAGACCTTCAGTCTTGACCCGACGGTTGGCGACTGGCAGGCCTCGCAGCTCCGCTCGGGCGGTCTGGGGGCCGCCTTCATCCTGACCGGTCCCGACGGAATTCGTCAGCGCGTGGAGCTTGGCATCCCCGGCAGGCACAACGTAAAGAACGCCCTGGCCGCCGCGGCTATCTGCAGCTGGGCGGGAGTGTCGGCTGAAAAGATCAGCGAGGCGCTGGAGAGCTTCCCCGGAGTCCACCGCCGATTTGAAATTCTAGCGCGCGACCCGGTGACGGTGATCGATGACTATGCCCATCACCCCACCGAGGTGGAGGCCCTGCTGGGCGCCGCCCGCGATGTTGGCTTCAGCGGCAAGGTCATTGGCGTCTTTCAGCCGCACCAGTTTTCCCGGCTGCGGCAGATGCTGGATGCGTTCGCGGAGGCACTTGCGGGTTTTGATGAGATTCTCGTTACCAAGCCCTACAAGGCCAGGGACAGCCGCGAGGACCAGGCCGCCGTCAACTCCAACATGCTCACAAGGGAAATTGAGCTTCGCGGGGGAACGGTATCGGACACGCCGACCTTCGGGGATGCCCGGGCTCGCCTCGATGAGATCGTCCTGGCGGGGGATGCGGTGATTTTCATGGGCGCCGGGAGTGTTACCGTCCTGGCTTCGGAATACGCAGGCAAGCCGGGAGCTATCGAGATTGTAGGGAAGCTTTCGAAGGTGGGGGCCTGAGGCTGATGGCGATCACAAGAAAACCCGATTTCTCGAACCTCACCTCGATGGGGGTAGGAGGACGTCCGCGGGAGCTGTACGAACCGGAGAGTTTCGGTGAGTTCTGCGAGCTCCTGGCCGTTCTGGATGATCCCTTTATCCTGGGAGGCGGCTGCAACACCATATTCCCGGATGGGAATTTCAGCCGGCCGGTGATCCGGACCAAGAAGCTTGGCAAGCTTCATGTCGAGGAGGATGGCAGGGTCTACGCGGAGGCAGGAGTCAACATCAATCGGATCATCAGACAGACGGTTACCGCCGGCCTTTGCGGCCTGGAACAGCTCGCGGGAATTCCCGGGACAGTTGGCGGGGGTACGGTGATGAACGCAGGGAACGGACCCGATGCCTGCTTTGGTAATTACATAAAGAAGCTGCACGTCATTGCTCCGGGGGCGGGTTCCGTTGAGATCATCGACAGCGCGGAGGTTCCCTGGCGGTACCGTAATTGGGGAATGAACGATACGTATGCCGGAGGGCCCGACTCCTGGATAGTCGTCGCCGTGGAGATGAGGCTCCAGCCGGGCGATGTCTCCGAGCTCCGGGCTGAGATGGAGCGGTGTGAGAGGCGAAAGGCCGACAACCAGCCCCTGAACGAGGCAAGCTCCGGCTGCATGTTCAAGAATCCCGAGGCTGGTCCATCTGCCGGAAAGTTGGTCGAGAGTTGCGGGCTGAAAGGCCTGCGCGAAGGCGGTGCATCCGTTTCGGGGATGCATGCGAATTTTATCGTGAACAGCGAACGGCACGCGAGCTCTGAAGATGTGAAGAGACTCATGGAAAGGGTGATTGAGCAGGTCTACGAACAGACAGGTTGCCAGCTCGAACCGGAGGTCGTCTTCGCCAGGGACCAGGCGCTTTTCATTGTCTGAAATAAAAGAGAGTGGCTCCCCCAGGGTTGGGAGTATTGAAATATGGCTAAAAAGAAGAAATCACGACTCGGCCCGCTGGCGATGATCGCCTCCCTTGGCAGCGGAATCAACCTGCTGAAGAACAGCGGGATGAAGCTTTGTCTGCTGCTTGGCGGCCTGCTGTTTATCTGGCTCGCGGTATCGATCAAGCATGATGTGAGATCTGACGAGAGGTTCCTGCTGGCCAATTGGCAACTGCAGCCGGGCCGGCTGCCTGCCTGGGTCACCCCGGAGATTCGCGGCCGGATCATGGAAGATTTTTCTCTCGGCAAGAGCGACCTCAGTCTTTTTGACCAGGGTGTTCTCGGCAGTCTCAAGGAGGCTCTTGAGCAGTCCCATTGGATCCGCGAGGTTCTGGATATTCGCCTGGTCTATCCGACTCCCCAGGCGGAGGGAGCGGTCAGGGCGGCAATGGTTCTTTCCACCCCGGTTGCCATGGTCCGGGTCGGGCCGAATTGCTACCTGAGCGATTCCCGGGGGAGGCGCCTTGGTGAGCCCTACAAGGCCTCGGCCAGGAGCTGGTTCAATGTGCCGATTATCGAGGGGGCTCGATCCGGGATCGCCGTTCCGAAGCCCGGGTATGCATGGAGGAGCCCGGCTGTAGTTGACGGGCTCAGCGTGGCGGCACAATTGGGCCGGGCCCGCATCTCGGAGTACTATCCGGAAAATTCAATTGAATCGATCGACATCTCCAACGCGCGCGGCAAGGTCGATCGGAGCAAGAGCGAGATCGTATTGCGCAGCGGCCAGCTGCGGCTCGAGTGGGGACGCGCCGCGACCTCAGGAGCTCACCGTGTCCTGACTGATGAGCAAAAGATAGCCAACCTGCACACCGTGCTGACCGAACCCCACTTCTGGAGGCTTACGGACCTCACTCTCCATACGCCCAGGATCACCGGACGGGTTCGCGGCGATTCGGAAGAGACCGGGAGCGGGTATTGATCAGCGACTCATCCTGTGCGTGAGTCAGCAGAGAGGCCGAGTCCTGTGGGGGGTTTTCAGGTATCGGTCACAGGGTAGAGAACGTCGAGCACTTCACTGATCTGCTCTTCAGTCATATAGCCCATTTCCAGCAGGATCTGACCAAGCTGCTTCTCCAGGAGTCCGGAGGCGCGGTTTTTAGCCTGGATGGTGAGTGCCTCGTAGAGCTGTTCAGCGCTGACAAAGCGTTTCTCTAAAGCTATTTCACCAAAAAACTTATAACGATCGCTCATCTGTTTTCTCTAAGCCGGGCAGGTCGAGTTGGAGACTGAAAGTATGGAATTGACGTCCTCAATATTTTTTATCGACTCAGTCGCCCCTTTAACTGCAGATATTCAGGCCTGGGAGCCCTCTTTGTGCCACTCTGACAGGATAATGGACCCTATATGGCCCTCCGCTGCCGATGTGGCAGTTCTCGGCGACCAGTCTAAACCATAAGGTGCTTATTTATAAATACTTAGGTCTTGGTATCAGGTTTGCATAAGGAAATGGTTCAAGATTTTTTCCAGCACAAAGAATTATTTCAGGGATCTATTGGAATGGCCAGAACACCGAAACAAATGGTTTTTGACCTCGAAGCCCAGCTTGCCTCCAGGGAGGGCGTTGAAAAACTCGCCAAGGCGGTCAAGTCAACATTGGGACCGGTCGGCTCCAATGCGGTTATCGACCGCGGCTGGGGTGAGCCGATTATCACCAAGGATGGCGCTAGCGTCGCTGAGGAGGTTGACCTCATCAATCCTTACGAAAACATGGCTGCAAAGCTGGTTCGTGAGGCGGCTGAGAAGACCTCCAACGAGGCAGGAGATGGTTCGACCACGGCAACCGTCCTGGCCGAGAGCATCTACCTCCAGGGTCTGCAGAACGTTATTGGCGGAATGAACCCGATGATTCTGTCGCGCGGAATTCGCCTCGCTGTCGACCAGGCGCTCGAAAGCCTGAAGGGATTGTCCACTCCGGTCAAGTCCAAGGACCAGGTCGTTCACCTGGCCACCGTGGCGGCCAACCAGGACAGGGAGATTGGCGAGTGCATAGCCGATGCCTTCGAGTCGGTGGGAGAGGACGGAGTCATCACCATCGAGGAGGGCAAAGAGATCGAGACCCAGGTCGAGTCCGTTGAGGGAATGGAATTTGACCGCGGCTATCTCTCCCCTCATTTCGTTACCGATGGCGACAAGATGCTCTGCGAGTTGGAGAAGCCGTTCATTCTTATCTACGAGGAGAAGCTGACCAAGCTTGCCGATCTGCTTCCTGTTATGGAGAAGGTCCTGGCGGCCAAGAGGTCGCTGCTGGTGGTTGCCGAGGACGTGGAGGCCGAGGTGCTCTCGGCCCTGGTGGTCAACAAGCTCAAGGGTGTGCTTCCCTGCGCGGCGGTGAAGGCTCCGGCCTATGGAGAGCGGCGAAAGGCCATGCTCCAGGACCTGGCGATTCTTACCGGCGGCAAGGCGATCTTCAAGGATCTTGGAGTACAGCTCGAATCTCTCGAGCTTGATGATCTCGGAGAGGCCGGGAAGGTCAGGATTACCTCCGAAGACACGATCATTGTCGCCGGCGGAGGAGAGGCCAGCGCCGTGGAGGCGAGGGCGAACGAGATTCGCAGGGAGTTGGAGGATACGGAGTCCGAGTACGACCAGGAAAAGCTCCAGGAGCGCCTGGCGAAACTGGTCGGCGGAGTCTGCGTGATTCACGTGGGAGCCGCGACCGAGAGCGATATGAAGGAGCAGAAGTCCCGCTACGAGAGCGCGCTGAGCGCGACCCGTGCCGGGCAGGCGGAGGGAATCCTTCCCGGAGGCGGCGTCGGTCTCTTTCGGGCTGCGCAGGCCCTCGCCGAGCTGGACCTTGAAGGTCTGAGCAGCGAGGAAATGGCCGGGATCGATGTTATCCGCGAGGCTCTCGAGGCTCCTATCCGGCAGCTTTGTCTCAACTCGGGTATCGAACCTGCCAGGGTGCTGCGGCAGATCCGTTCGGATGACAACATCAACCTGGGCTGCGATCTATCCTCGGACAAGAAGGACATAGTGGACATGCTGGAGGCTGGCGTGATCGATGCGACGAAGGTCGTTCGAGCGGCCCTGCAGAACGCGGCGAGCGTTTCCACTCTGCTTCTCACAAGTGATACGATGATCGCCGAGATCCCCCAGGAAGAGGATGAAGATGACCACCATCACCACCATCACGACGATGGCATGGGAATGGGCGGCATGGGTGGCATGGGCGGTATGGGCGGAATGGGCGGTATGGGTGGTATGGGCGGAATGGGCGGTATGGGCGGAATGGGTGGTATGGGTGGTATGGGCGGTATGGGAATGTAAGGTTTCCTGGAATTAAGGATTATAGAAATGGCTAAACAGATTCTTTTTGATAGTGACGGTCGGCAGAAGCTGACCGCCGGGATGCAGACCCTGGCAAAGGCCGTGAGCTCGACTCTCGGACCTTCGGGGAAGAACGTGGTTATCGACAAGAGCTTCGCGGGACCCGTCTCGACCAAGGACGGAATCTCGGTTTCCAAGGAGATCGAGCTTCCTGACCCGTTTGAGAACATGGGGGCGAAGATCCTCAACGAGGTCGCATCGAAGACGAATGACAATGTCGGTGACGGCACGACCACCGCGATCGTTCTTGCCAGCAGCATGATCGAGGAAGGGCGGAAGTTTGTCGCTTCGGGCGTGCAGGCCCAGTCCATCCGGCGCGGCATGGACCTTGCCGCGAAAGCCGTTGAGGATGTGGTGCTTGGCCTGGCGAAGAAGGTTGAGGGCTACGATCAGATCCGGAACGTCGCCTACATTTCCAGCAACTCGGATAACCAGATCGCTGACCTTCTTGCTGAGGCGATGGAGAGCGTGACCAACGATGGAGTCATCACCATCGAAGAAAACAAGGGCACCGAGACCTACCTTGAGGTGGTCAAGGGGCTCCAGTTCGACAAGGGCTTCTGCTCGCCGTATTTTATTACCGATCCGGCGAACCTGAACACCGAGTACGAGGATGTCCACATTCTCTTCTTCGAGAAGAAGATCACCGCCGTCCACGAGCTCGTTCCATTGCTCGAGAAGGTCGTGCCAACAGGCAAGCCGCTCGTGATCGTAGCTGAGAATGTCGAGGCCGAGGCGCTCGCCGCCCTGGTTATCAACAAGCTCCAGGGCGTTCTGAAGGTTGTGGCCGTCAAGTCTCCCGGCTTCGGGGATCGCAGGAAGTCGCTGATGGAGGACATGGCGATCCTCACCGGCGGCGTCTTCATCTCCGAGGACATTGGAGTGGGTCTCGACCAGGTCGAGCTCGAACATCTCGGCAGCGCCAAGAAGGTCGTTGTCGACAAGGAGAAGACCATCATTATCGACGGCGCTGGGAAGCAGAAGGCCATCGATGAGCGTCTCAACCAGATCAACATCCAGATGGAGCAGACCACCTCGACCTATGACAAGGAGAAATTCACCGAGCGTAAGGCCAAGCTCGGCGGCGGCATTGCCGTTCTCTACATTGGTGGTCACACCGAGCTTGAGATGAAGGAACGCAAGGACCGGGCAACCGATGCGCTGCATTCCACCCGGGCGGCCGCCGAGAGCGGCGTGATCCCCGGCGGGGGCACGGTCTTCGTGCGGGCCATCAAGGCTCTCAGCAAGGTCAAGGCCAAGGGTGATGAGGCTTTCGGAGTCAAGGTGGTTGCCGCGGCCCTGGAGGCTCCGCTTCGCAAGATCGCGGAGAATGCCGGCTACGACCCGGGAGATGTCCTGGTCGAGGTCAGCGAGCTCAAGGGAGCGAAGGGCTTCAACGCGCTGAGCGGCGAATACTCCAACCTGGTCAAGGATGGAGTGATTGATCCCACGGATGTCGCGCTCACGGCCCTTAAAAACGCGGTCAGCATAGCCGGCCTCAACCTGACTACGGATGCCCTGATTACGGATGTGGGCGAGCATGACGCACCGGTCGTCAATGCCGTCACCTGACAGGCAGCGCGGTTAGTCCAGGGTCGCGTTGACCTGCTGGACGTTTACCGGCCGGACAGGGGGTGTTACCCTGTGTGCAATGGCTGGAGAATTCTCTCCGGCGACGCTGAGGACCGGGGGCCTGTTCCTGTTGTTTCGGCGGGTTATTGGTGAAATCTGATGGGGAGCAGCAACTCCACAATGTCCAAGCGGGACTATTACGAGGTCCTGGGTGTTTCCAGGGAGGCGTCGGATTCGGAGGTCAAGAAGGCCTATCGCGAGAAGGCGCTCAAATACCACCCGGATAAAAATCCTGGAGACGCCGAGGCGGAGGCCGCCTTCAAGGAGGTCTCGGAAGCCTTTGAAATTCTCAGCGACGAGGAGAAAAAAAGGCTCTACGACGAGCATGGACACGAGGGCCTGTCGGCGCAGGGCTTTGGCGGCGGCTTCACGGACATCAACGACATCTTTTCCCGCTTTGGAGACATCTTCGAGGGTTCTCTTTTTGAGGGTCTCTTCGGGGGAATGGGAGGAGGTCAGCGTAACGGACCCCGCCGCGGCCGAGATCTGCGGATCGATCTCGAGATCACTCTTGATGATGTTCTCGGGGGCGCGCAGCGGAAGGTCGAGATCAAGCGGCGGCGTGATTGCGGCGAATGCGGGGGCAGTGGAGCTGAGCCCGGAACGGAGCCGCAGACCTGCGTTCAATGCCAGGGGATGGGACGGGTCGAGTCCAGCTCGGGATTCTTCCGGGTACAGCGCCCCTGTCCGAGATGCCACGGCGCCGGCAGCGTGATTGCCACTCCCTGTGGAGCCTGCGAAGGCGAAGGCCGCGTCGCGGCCTCCGGTGAGATCGAGATCGACATACCTCCGGGGATTCACAGCGGAAACCAGCTTCGGATTCCCTCCCAGGGAGATTCCGGAGTCAAGGGAGGGCCGGCCGGAGATCTTTATTGCCGGATGGCCGTGCGCAAGCACGACCTCTTCGAGCGGCTGGACAACGATCTTCTGCTGGAAGTCCCGGTGACCTTCTGTGACGCCGCGCTTGGGGCGGAGCTGACGGTTCCGACCCTGGAGGGCGAGGAAAAGCTGGTGATCAAGCCAGGCACCCAGAGTGGAGAGGTGCTGCGGATCAAGCGGAGGGGACTGCCGGATCTCGAGGGCCGCGGTCGCGGCCACCAGCTCGTGCGGATCCTTGTTGAGACTCCCCGGAAGCTCTCAGGAGAGGCGAAGGAGCTCTACGAACAGATCCGCGAACTCAATTCCGAGAACGAA
>Ga0163108_10000241_pt1 | contig 40875 bp, 39 predicted proteins | sample Fk1155metaG_FD_109644 | JGI IMG/M metagenome (GOLD analysis project Ga0163108, IMG submission 109644) | Marine microbial communities from the Central Pacific Ocean - Fk160115 155m metaG | ecosystem: Environmental > Aquatic > Marine > Oceanic > Photic zone | place: The Central Pacific Ocean...
GAAGCCAACCCTTTGGCCTCTAAACGAGCCCAGCCAGATGCAATTGCCTCATCACCGTTACCTCTACTACGAGCAATCCATTCTTCATCGCCATACTCCTCTAGGTCCACCATCACCGAATGCAGTAGCCCGACTTCCACATCATCCAGATTCTCGCTTGCACATAAGGCCCAGTGATTGTCACCTCGCAGTTCACGTAAACAGTTCATCGCTAGCCAAGCCGAAAGCGCGGTGTCGTCGTCAGGTGGTCGAGGTTGAGCACGGTGCGCAACAAACATTGGTCGCGCTCCATGATGCATGGCGTCAACCCCGTGCCACATTGCTGGAGCAAATGAACCAAGTTTTTCGGACAAACCGGGCGCTATTTCATCTAACCCGGGGACGACCGCTGCGTCTCGAACTGCGAGGATAGATTCACAATCAGTTACATCTTGATATGCCTCCATCACGGCGACAATTATTACTGGGTTGATCGAATAAGTAGCAGCCGCGGCCACCGATGGCGATACATCTCCAAGAGCAGCGAGACGCCAAGCTACGACCCACCCCATCCCATTAGGGACACCCAGAGACGCATAGCCAGAGATGGCGCGTTGATCCCACATCATCCACCCAACTAAGTCATGACAGGCCAAGCTGCTTCGCCATGACAAATTATCCCAATGCTCCATAGCTCAAACTTAACCGCGGCAATGTCAGCAGCTAGATCGTCAAGCCGGCCGGATGGCCAACAACAATTACCGAATTGTTGAGATTGTCCAAAAAGAACGGTGATTTACCCGATAAGTGTTGCAAGAGCCCATATCGAAGCTAATAATCCGACGACAACCATCAAGAGACTGCGCCCTATCGGTGCCCGCCTTAGTTCATTGTCGCTACGCGGCTCAGCTTGAGGTTTCACCATCGCTAATCCGTTACCTACGAAGAGCGCGGCTCCAAGGGCAAGCATCAGGAATGGGATCAAATCAGGGCCTAGGAACATCTACTGCCAGATCTTACGCCGGGTCTTGATGGCGGCTCATGTTTGCAAATCTCGTGTAATTACTCAGCCACGCAAGCCGAACGGTCCCTGTGGGGCCATTGCGATGCTTGGCAACAATCACTTCAGCAGAACCTATGTCAGGAGATTCGGGGTTGTATACCTCGTCGCGGTAGATAAAAGCCACCACGTCTGCGTCTTGCTCTATAGATCCAGACTCTCGTAGATCAGCCAACATGGGTCGTTTGTCTGTCCGCGACTCCAAGGCACGACTGAGTTGGGACAAGGCGACAATCGGGGTATCGAGCTCTCGGGCGAGAATCTTGAGACCACGAGACATCTCTGAAACTTCCACCTGACGGTTCTCTGCGGTTCCCCTGCCACTCATTAACTGCAGATAATCAACAACGATGAGACCGAGGTCGCCTAGTCGACTCTTGAGGCGTCTTGCTTTCGCCCGTATTTCCATCACTGTCAAATTTGGGTTGTCGTCAATCCATATTGGCGCTTCTCCCAATTTGCCGACTGCGCGAGTGATCTTTGGCCAATCGTCCTCGGCAAGATTTCCATTACGCATTCGTTGCGAATCGACCCTGGCATCTGAGCACAACATCCGCTGCGTCAGTTCAAGGTGGCCCATCTCAAGTGAGAAGAACAGGACCGGTCGTTGAGCCTCTAAAGCAGCATTAGCTGCCATTCCCAAACCGAAGGCGGTCTTACCCATTGAAGGGCGCGCTCCCACGATTACCAAGTTGCTTGGTTGGAGCCCTGAGAGAAGTTCGTCAAAATCCAAATAACCCGTTGGGAGCCCGGTAATGGCATCTCCCTTTTCGTAAAGTTCTTCCAGTCGGTCGAGGTTTGCATCAAGCAATTCCCGAATTGGTTTGGTGCTATCAATCACTCGACGTTCCGCTATCTGAAACATCATCGCTTCCGCTTCATCAACGGTTTTCACTACATCTTCAGGATGGCTATACCCCAACTCGACGATGTCTCCTGCTACACCAATGAGTCGACGGAGTAAGGCATGTTCTTCAACGATGGTTGCGTAACGAGCGGCGTTCGAAGCCGCGGGAGTGGCCATCTGTAATTCAAGTAATCGCTGAGGTCCGCCGACTTGTTCCAAAAGATTTGCTCGTGTGAGCTCTTCGGCGACAGTGACTGGGTCAGCTGGTTCTCCTGCACCGTACAAAGATGCGATGGCATCAAAAATGTAACCGTGGGCTGGAACATAGAACTGGTCACCGTTGAGGGTTTCAACCGCAGGGCCAATCGCATCGCGAGATAGCAGCATCGCTCCAAGAAGCGATGCCTCGGCATCAACGTTGTGTGGTGGCACGCGCGTATTTGAGTTTGATGGTGGTGGGGTGAAAGCGGGGTCGTTACTCATTGGCTTTAGCTTTCCAGATATCTCATGTGTAGAACTAGGGGCAGACATTGGGGATTTAGGACCCTTTTTCTGTGGATAACCGGTGAAGTTATCCACAGAACATGACGGATGTGTGACAAACCACCCCTTGTGGCCTAAAACTCGTCTCTACGGCAAAATTCGCGCGAGCAGTGAACTTGCTTGGGAAGTTTGCTTTATGACGCAACGCGACGAGCGCATTGCTGAGCATCATCGTGGTCTAGGTAACGTTCCGGAATAGGGATTCCGAACACTTCAGCAGCGTTCAACCCAAGAATTCTCGCCCGGTTAGCGTCATCTAATTCGCCCATGGTTCGTTCGATTGCTTCAGCTGAATGCGGCCATGAACCTTCGTGATGGGGATAATCATTCGCCCACATGAAATTCGCGACTAAGTCGTGACTGATCGCAAGATCAAGACCTGCTGCGTCTTCCTGGAAAGTAGCGAATCCCTGTCGCTTGAAATATTCGCTCGGAAGCAAGTCAAGTTTCGGCCTCACTGCCCAATGATGTTTTATATAAGCCTCGTCCATAGCCTGTAAAGCCCACGGAACCCAGCCGATGCCAGCTTCAACACTGCCAAACTTCAAATTCGGGAATTGTTCTGCAACCCCTGAGGCACAAAGGTTTGCTATGGGTTCAATATTTTGGGCAAGCGCATGCACTGCATAATTGATTACAGCTCCCCCTCGGCTACGCGCCGTTCGGGGGTCTCGTCCTGTGGAAATATGGAAAGTGACTGGCAAGTCGACTTCTGAAATCGCCGCCCATAGGGGATCAAACTCGCGAAGGTTGTAATTAAGGTCTTCGTGATTAGGTGGTCCAAAAACGGGTTTCGCCGGAAGTTGGAGGCCCTTAAAACCCAAGTCAGCACAACGTTGGATTTCCGCTATCGCGTCATCGAGGGCAGCAGGCGCAATGCACGCCATGGGGATCAACTGATCATTGTGGGGACCAAACATCTCCCAGGCCCAGTCGTTGAATACACGACACATGGCGTGGCTGAAGTCAGCGTCAGCGGTAGCCCACATCGTTAGACCCTTATTAGGGAAGATAATTTCAGCGTCAGTCCCATCCGCTTCAAGGTCTGCAAGGCGTCCTTCTATGGTGTAACCAGCCCTGTTGCGAAGGAGGTCTTGCCCTTCAAATTCAATGGTGTTGAGTTTTAGAGGATTTCGAAAACCTTCGGTCTTTTGAAACTTTTCACCTTTAGCCCCGACGATGACTCCCGGCAAACGTTCTTTATATTTCTCATCAATTCGAGTGGACCAAAGATCCTTGGGTTCCTGAGCATGCCCATCGGTGGACACCATGAAGTATTTGTTCGCAGCACTAGGGCGCGGCGATCGTTCCCAACCCGACGACCCTGGACTGGAAAGGCGCCACTCATTGTTCGAATCTGGTGCAGGAATAACAGTCGTCATAGTTTTATTCTCCGTCTACAGCATCGCGCATCTAGCAAGCGGATGTTCAGCCCAACATCATTTACTTAGCCGCTTGGGCGTTCAGGTACATGGAATAAAGGCTTGTCGTTGCACATATGTATAGACGGTTTCTCTTCAGCCCCCCGAATTCCACATTCGCGACCACCTCAGGGATTCGTATTTTCCCTATCAACACGCCATCAGGTGAATAGCAATGGACCCCATCTCCAGCTGAAGTCCATATATTCCCATTCAAATCAACACGGAACCCATCAAAAACCCCAGAAGTACAGGTCGCGAAAGTTGTGTAAGTGCCGTCCAAACTCACGCCGTCGCTAGACACTGGATACGCCCTGATATCTGGAGGGCATTCCATCCCTACGTGGGAGATACCTGTGTCCGCAACATAGAGCAGTTCTTCGTCCGGTGAAAACGCCAGTCCGTTGGGTCGAACCATGTCTTGGATGATCGCCTCTAGGTCGCCATCGGTGCTGTACCGATACACATACGATGCCCCAATTTCTGATTCTGCACTGTCCCCTTCATAATCACTGTCAATCCCATAGGTGGGGTCGGTGAACCAGATACTTCCATCTGATTTGACTACAACGTCATTCGGTGAGTTGAGCTTCTTCTCCTCGTAACAGTCGACGAGCACTTCTCTTAAACCATCATGCCCAATTCGACTGACAGCGCGACCTCGATGTTCTGCTGTGACTATTCGTCCCTCATCATCAAGGCAGTGGCCATTGGCGTTGAAAGCTGGATTTTCAAAGACGTCGACGTTTCCGGTTCTTTCGTCATACCGCAACGTTCGATCGTTGGGAATGTCAGAGAACACAAGATGTTGCGCGCTTGGAACATAAACCGGTCCTTCCGCCCATCTCGCCCCAGACCAAAGGTGTTCGATATGGGCGTTGTGGATCACGAGCCGATAAAACCTAGAATCCAGGACCTCAATAGCTTCATCGAGAGCCATGGTTTCCTCTCACGCAGTAATTCTGTTTATCCAGTTATTCAAATTTCAGTCAACTGGACTGACTTCGACGGTTATTTGGATTCGCACACCTGAGTGCAGTCGCATATCGACTTGGTGAGTACCGATAGTACGAATTGGTTCTTCCAGCGACATATCTCTGCGATCCAGCGCTATCCCAGTCTGTGCTTGCACTGCCTCTGCTATTTCACTTGTGGTGACAGAGCCGTAAAGCTGCTCGTCTTGGCCTACACGAGCTTGGATCGCAATAGTTTGAGCCTGAAGTTGCTGACCTAACTCTTCCGCGCCTTCGCGCTCTTTCACGTCGCGTAGCTCTTGGGAGCGTTGCATGGCTTCTGCCTGGTTCGCTGCTCCTTGGGTAGCTCTCATAGCAAGTCCCTTGGGCATAAGGAAGTTCTGCGCGTAACCATTCGCGACATCAACTACGTCGCCAGTGTTACCTACCCCTTCAACATTTGATCGGAGGATTACTTTCATTCGTTAACGACCTCCTCCATTGTTTCTTCAACTATTTCACTAGTTTCGTCCGATGCCATCTCCACAAAATCCTCAGCTGGTGTTTCTGGCATGACGACGTCATCCATATCCTCGTCAGACATGTTCTCTGAGCGTGAATCATCTCGCATGTTCTCTGAGCGTGAATCATCTCGGTCGGGACGGCCTCGGCGGCGATCACCTTTTCGCTGAGTTACCACTCGTTGGTGGTAAGGGATCAACGCCAATTCGCGAGCAAGTTTTATGGCTTTCGCTACTTGACGTTGCTGATACCGATTGTTACCAGATACTCGTTGTCCCCGAATCTTTGCCCGATCCGAAATGAACGCCCTCAATAGATTGACGTCCTTGTAATCGACGTATTCGATCTTGTCTTTGACAATCGGACTGACCTTCTTTTTTCGAGGTTTCCTCATGTCTTTTGCGCTCATACGCGGTGGTTTTTTCTTACCCGCCATTAGAAGGGCTCCTCATCAGGGATTTCGTAGCCCGCTCCGAAATCGGAGCCAGCGTTCGATGGATTTGGTTGCGAGGACTGCGAGGGTGCGCCGCCGCGTTCGTTTTTACTCACTTGGGCAGTCGCCCATCTGATACTGGGGCTGACTTCATCTGCGACAATTTGCACTGCTGATCGCTTCTCGCCGTTCTGTCCTTCCCAGGTTCGATAATCAAGCCTGCCGTAAACCACGACTCTCATCCCTCGGGTCACGGATTCAGCGACATTTTCTGCGAGATCACGCCAGCACGAAATGTCGAAAAAGTGTGCTTTGTCTTCGCCTTGTTGCGAACGTTGATTCCATGCAAGCCCGAAACTGCACACAGCAGCTCCACCTTGAGTGAATCTAAGTTCCGGGTCACGCGTCACATTCCCGACGAGCACAACATTATTGTCAAAAGCCATTTCAATCCCCCCGAGTCAGTCCGAGTCGTTTGCTGATGCAGGCCCAGCTAGTAAGCCCCGTCGAGCAGCTTCATCATCCGGTAGACGAATCAGCTTATGTCGAACCACGCTGTCCGCGATCCGCAGTGCGCGTTCAACCGGATCCATCGCCCCACCCTCAGCGGTCAACTCGATGACTGAGTAGTAGCCCTCGGTCTTGTGATCGATTTCGTAGGCGAACCGGCGTCGCCCCCAAAAGTCAACTTCGGCGATTGTGCCAACTTCATCAATACGACTACGCAGGTCTTTTAGTTCATCCTGAACTTGGACATCATCAAGGTCTCCGTCGTGGATAACCATGAGTTCGTATGCGCGCATGCCATTTCCTCCTTCGGACCCGGAAACCCGGGGCCCCTATGGGGCAGGGGTTATAAGTTTTCAGAAACGGAATTCAGTGTTTATTGCACACACCGTTCGGTCGTACACCGTATTGGTTAAAGCGCGGAAACACACCAATAGACCCGGGAAGAAGCCCCCTTCGTCGGGACTAACACCGTTTAACCGCCTCTATGCAGTTCACCGAAAATATTGCCAGCCACCCGAACCGTCTCCCGGCCACTTCGTAACTGGGAATCTCCAATTCCTTCACTTCCCATCGCTTCTTCTGTGAGGTAGTTGATCCACAATGCAACGGCGAAACGTGCGCTGGCCCCTCCATACCACGTCACGTTATGTTCAACGTCGGCGCCCTGCTTTCCTCGAACTCTGGCCTGGCCTTCTGACGATCCTATGTTTCCGTCAACAGTCAAAAGGTCGTCTAGTTGTTCAGCTAATTCTGAAATTGTTTGAGAATCGAATTTCTCCGAAACGTGATGACCAAAACGAGCGACTTGTTCGCCTGAGCGGTCTGAGATTTCGAGTAACACCCCCGTTTTGTACTCGACACCATTTCGCGCAATTAACGAATGCAGTTCTGCAAGTTGGAGCACCGAAATATCGTCTGCCGCATTAGATATTCCCAGGCCCATCACTTCCGGCGACCAGGCAATCTCTTGTAAAGGTCCTAATTCAATTTCTTCAGGGGAGAGCTCCCCCGTTGCGTAGGCGGCTCGCAATTGGTTGCGATCGTCCAGGACGACGATACCCAATTGTTGAATCTCTGAAGTGGCTGCTGCCGTGGTAGCGATGCGTGCAATTCTTCTTTGAAGGCCAAGGTCTAGTGTCGAGACAATTGTCACGTCGCCTTTGACCAAGGCTTCTTCTCCGTACTGATCGACAAACCTTCCGTATATTTTCTCTAACGTGGGCATCAACCCAACATCGGCGACTGTGGCATTAACCGGGCTGTCGGTTCTTGCTGAAATAACGACACCCTCAAGTAACACTTGACGTTGGTTTATCGCCTCTCTTTCTGTAATCAGACCCGCTTCATAGAGTCGGGTAAGAATGAGATCACCCGAAGTGTCGGGAGAACGAGGCCGGGTATCTCTCCCCATTTGGGAGGCCAGATGAGCGGCTTGACCAATCCCAAGATCCTTTGCGCTGAGTCCATACCAACTCATCGCCGCCGCTTCGACACCAAATGCGTCTCTTCCTAGAGGCACTTGTGAAAGGTATTGCTCAAGTAGAGCCTCTCGTGGATAGGAACGTTCAAGATAGATGGCCTTCGACGCTTCCTGTACCGCTTCCGTGCGAGAGCTTGGAACTCCGTCTTCCAATCTCAGATACAGCTGCGTGATGGACGGCAGTTCATCTTCAGAGTTGCCCTTGAAAATTGGCGATACAAGCGGCCAGATTTCGACTTTGTCGAGTTTGAGATAGTCGGGGTCCAGAGCAGTTAACACCGCGTCAATCAAGATTGGTGCCATATTTTCTAACGTCACCGGCACCATGTTCAACTCTGAATGGAAACGCCCCAATTCGACACCATGACGGTCATAAATCACGGTGTCGGCATCAGATCTAGGGTCCGAGATCGCCGTCGATCCACCGATTGTCCTGACCAAGATGCCGCAACTCAATACCAGCACAACTGCTGCAACATACAAACTCATCGACCAAGCAAATCTAAGGTTTAGCCCCTGCTCTTCCACAGATGGATCCGACATGTGCCTAACAGTGCTCCAACGCTAATTCGCTGCAATAAGACTCAATTAGGGAGAGTACCGATGAGACGTACTTCTACTCTGCCGCAGTTACGCCAAGGTCATCCAAGTGGATAGCTACGCCGAAGATGATTCCAGCCGCAACTCGCGCACACTTCGACCTCGTAGGAGACAAATTTTCCTTGTCGTTGACTGATCCTCTGAAGTTCTTCATCGGAGATAACGCATTTACCACCCGCTCCCAATCGAGGACCAAAAACGTAAGCAACTAAGCGCAACTCGTCTTTCAGACACAAAGGGCAATCTTCCGCACTTCGAGGGGCAGCATTGCGAGCAACGCGAAGTAACTCTGGGTGGACGTCACAAGCTTCCTCCCGGTCAATCACTCCTCGTTCAATATCGCTGAGTAAACGCCGGCGCTGAAGCCGGTAATCAACTTCTCCCAGCTCTTGTGTTGCATCTATTTTCGTTAGGTGCGGAACGAATTGCACAGAGGCAGCGTAGTCATCGCTGCCCCATGGTTCCCCAATCTAAAACCAAGGCAATTGCTTCTTCTTTCGAAAGAGGCCCCGAATCAAGCCTGTATTCCATCAAACGGCGCAGGGTAGCTCCGACGTCAGGCCCTTCTTTTCCAATTAACTCGGCAACTTCAAAGCCGTTGAGAGGCACTTCGAAATTTTGTGTGCCCTCTTCTGCTTCAAGTCGATGCATAGCTGTTAAGACTTCAGCCGACGGGGCTTGCCCATAGCCTTCAACTATGGCAATCGCCGACGCTGTATTCGGCCGGACCGCATGTAGCAGACGCCGGATTGACGGCGGATTGACGTCTACGGCCTGGGTTAATTGCTGGCATGCACCCACAATCCCCACGACCTGAGACGAAATTGATTTAGATACTCTCAGGTCACTCAAAAGGCTTCGGGCTAGGTCTGCTTCTCCCGCCACAGGCCAAAGCAACGAAGCCCACCGGATCACAAGGTCGGGCTGAACCAAATCAAGCACGTCTGGTTTAATCGCTTCAAACTTCGTAGCTTTCGGGAAAATCTGTTTAATCAACCCCGTGCGTTGCAATAAAGCAATACCTTCGCCCGGTCGTTCAACCATCAAAAATTTCGACATTTCGTCATTGATGCGTTCTTTCGAGACAATTGTGAGGCGTTCGGCGATGTTGGCGATCGCATTTTCTACTTCTTGATTGGGTGTCAACCCATACCCGGCTGTGAAACGCGCCGCTCTTAACATTCGCAACGGATCTTCCGAAAAAGCCGTTTCAGGACCGAGAGGCGTAGATAAAACACCCTGGTCTAAGTCTTCTCTACCGTTGAAAGGATCTACTAAACGCCAAGATGGAAGCTCAATTGCCATTGAATTAACAGTGAAGTCCCGTCTAGCAAGATCATCTTCAATCGCACCTGAAAATTTCACTTGTGGCTTCCGCGACGTCTGTTCATATTGTTCTGAACGGTGAGTTGTGACTTCGACAACTACGTCGCCGCGGCGCGCTCCAATGGTTCCAAAACGCGCGCCTTGATCCCATACAGCCTCTCCCCAATCACCCAAAATTGAAGCTGTCTCTTCAGGGTGAGCGTCGGTAGTGATATCGACATCACCGCTACGTTTCCCCAACAACAGGTCTCTGACAACACCACCAACCACAAAAAATCCCCAGCCAGCAGCCACAAAACGTTCACTTAGACTTCCGACACGACGAACTAGGTCATCGCGATCGGATTGAGCGATGCCATCCATGGGAGAAACCGTAGCTTCGCCTAGAAGTAAAGCTGAACGGATTTAACCGCACAGCACCAAATTACTCTCAGATATCTTCGACTAACCGGTTGGAGATCCGTCCTAGTCGTGGCAACCTAAGAGGTCCGGATTCCACACTGGACCGGTAATCAAAAGTTTTATGGAGTGGGCATGAAGTTTGACCTCGGTGATCGAGTGATTTACCCGCATCACGGCGCGGCCCTTATTACTGCTCGAGAGAAGAGGAAAGCGTTCGGAGAAGAACGCGAATACCTGGTTCTCGAAACAGCCCATGGTGATTTGACTTTGTCAGTCCCTGCCGACATGGCCGATTCGGTTGGTATGCGCCCTCCTATTGATGAAGACGATGTCGAAGACCTATTCGAACTGTTAGCGAAGAAAGACATTCGTGAACCCGCCAACTGGAGTCGCCGCTTCAAAAACCATCAAGAGAAACTGAAGTCTGGCGACATCTACCAAGTGGCCGAGGTTGTAAGAAATCTTGCACTCCGCGAATCCGCTAAGGGTCTTTCCGCTGGAGAAAAATCCATGCTTGACAAATCGCGTCAGATTTTGATCTCTGAACTTTCGATAAGTATGGATGTGACTGAGGATGAGGCGTTAGAACACGTTGAGACGCGTTTAGCTGGATAAAATCCTGCCCGGGCCGCCCGCGCGACCACCCCTAGTTAATTCATCCCTATAACTTCGTTACTGGGAGGGGTCCGTGTCGCCAGACCAACCGCTCAGATGGAGCTCAAATGGCCTACGGGTCCGAATAAGCGGCACTACTCGGTTAGTCGCGCATGTAACTCCCTTGCTCCCCGCTCAGAAGCTCCGAAAAACCAAAGTGCTGCATTCACTAAAACAGCTCCATGAGGTTGGTGCGGAGGAAATTTTCACCTCAGCTTTGAGACCTAGAGAGCAACAGTTCTTCACCGATCTTGGCTTCACTCTTCACGAAGAACTCATCCTGTTAGCCCACAATTTTGAAAGTCCGATCGATTTTCCAACGCGACCCTCGAGAAAATCTCGTCGTTCCGATTGGGACGAACTCCTAAAGATCGACAACGCGGCATTCTCACAATTTTGGCAATTCGATGATCTAGCACTTGCTGAAGCAATCTCCGCTACTCCAAGAACGAGAGTCCGCGTTGACGCTCCGGATACCCCATCGGGATTCGCCATAACGGGCCGTTCGGGCAGAATCGGCTTTCTCCAACGCCTCGCGGTAGACCCTCATCATCAAAGAATTGGTATCGGACGTTCTTTGGTCGCCGATGCTCTTCAATGGTCAAAGAAACGTTTTGTTAAAGAGCTCTTAGTTAACACACAAATAAATAACTCGGGTGCCCTATCACTATACGAATCCATGGGATTTACCAAGAAACATGGTGGACTTGCCGTACTCCAGTGGAGCATCACCTCATGAACATCACCAGGTTATTAACGGCTTCACTAATTGGTTTCGGAATATTAATCGTCTCATCCAGCACTATTAACGCTGCCGAAATCGGTGCCGGAGGAATGCAAATATTTCATCGATCTTCGACTACCCAAGTCGGTGAATCATTCGAGATAGACCTCCAACTCCCTGGCGTGGTTACAGCCGGAGATCAGATCACCGTCACAATCCACGAACCAGTCAAGAACGAAGCCCAGTTCCTCGAATCAACTGTCGCGGAAAACTTAGGAGGCGTTCTTACTTCGCTTGGATTTGATCTTGCAGAGTTGAAGCCCGATGCCTGGGGTCGAGCAACAATCGATCTTCCTATTACCGACTCGGGGGCTAACGGTATTCGCATAGCCCGGCCCGGGGTCTACCCCATCAGTATTGAGATGAGAACAGTACGCCAGGAACTTATAGGCAAGGTGTCGACACATTTGATCCGAACAGGTGATGGCCCTTCACAAAAGCTGCGACTCGCGGTGGTGGCCGATCTGCATACTTCACTCAGCCCTTCAAACCCACGTCCAGTATCGATTGATGAATGGCTGGATGTATTTGATTCGCATCCTTCAATTCCGGTGAGCATCACTCTTCACCCAACTTCAATTAAGAAAGATTTGAGCGCTGGTACTGCGGTCAAAGTCGGTTCAACAAATCACGAGGTCATACGAAATCCCTTTGCCCCAATTAACGAAGCGTCATTAATAGATGCTGGTTTGAGGAGTGAAGTTTCATCGCTTCTGGATATGGGGTCAGAACAACTAGCTCAATTTGGAACACTTGCTCCGGCAACCTTTTGGGTTGGCCACGGAAGCGCTGACGAAACACAACTAGATGCCCGATGGGATCGGGGCATCCGCGAAGTAGTGGTCAACGCTGTTTCATTATCGCCCATCCCTGAGAAAAGCCCTCGGGGCCCGGTTGAACTATTAACTAGCTCCACAACGCTTAGAGGGTTAGTCATAGACGACCTTGCTCCTGAACAACCTCACGACACACCCTCGAGCGCTGCACACCGGGCTTTATCTCATCTCGCGACCATCGCGTTAACAGATCAATCCAATCCACTACTGACAGTTGCTCTTGGAAGCAGCGAAAGAGGCCCTGAATTCGCTGATCTCTTTCTTGCTGGCGTTTCAAATTTGGAGTGGCTTACCCCATTGTCGACAAGTTCAGCGATAAATACTTCGTTCCTGGTTGAAGGTGGGCAACCTCAGCAATTCCGTATCCGAACACGTCTCAGTTCCACAACCCAAGACTTCACTGACTACCGAGAGGCCGTCCGACATTTAGACGCTCTCCGGTCAATGGTTCGTGACGAAGACGCAAAAACTTACGACCGACTATCCAACGAGTTGTTACTCAGTTTGTCGAGCAATGTTTCCCAGTTGGAGCAACAGAAACTCTGGGCATCCACCGTTGACCTAGTTCGCTTAGAAACAAGCCTGGTCGACATACCCCCAGATGAATCCATTCAGTTGACCTCACAAGAAGCTTCCGTCCCTTTCAGCTTCCAAAACAGAGCAGGTGTACCTCTACGAGTTGAACTAAGAATCATCAGTGAACGACTAACTGTTGAGGATTTTGATGACGGCGAAAGCACAACGTTGGTACTCGATCCCGGAGTCACTACTCACCGCTTCCGTTTAAGAGCTCTGGGGTCTGGCTCTTTCCCAATCTCGATAGAGCTTCACTCCCCCAATGGCGGACTCATGATCGGGAAAGCCCAAGCAGCTCTTCGCGCCACCACACCAACCGGAGTCGGGCTGGCGCTGACAATCGGAGCTGCCGTTTTCCTAGCCCTTTGGTGGCTTATTGACACCCGAAGAAGAAAAACCCAACAAGCATGAGTTGGTCGGGGGCCGGTGCAGCTGCAGGCGGAATTGGACTTTCCAGATTTTTTGGTGTCATTCGTTCGGTTCTTATCACCAACGTTCTTGGAATCGGGCTAGTGGGCGATGCCTTCGCCGCTGCTCAACGAATCCCTAACATTCTCCAAAATCTCTTTGGGGAAGGTGCTTTGTCCGCCGCCTTCGTCCCTGAATACAGTCGACTTGCTGATACAGACCCAGGTAGAGCAGGCAAATTAGCTGGCGGTGTCGCGTCCTTTTTGGTCTGTCTCGTCACCTTTTTAACTGCGATTGGTTTCCTGGCTGCAGAACCCATAACAAGAGCAGTGGCATGGGGGTTTACCGGAGACCGTTTTGACCTAACAGTCCGCTTAGTTCGCATCATTTTACTCGGCGCTGGCGTCTTAGTTATGAGTGCTTGGTGTCTAGCTCTTCTGAACAGCCACAGGCGCTTTTTCCTTGGTTACGCAGCTCCTGTTGTGTGGAATTTGGCTCAGATATCTGTCCTGGTAACAATCGCTGTATCGGAAATTCGCGATCCTTCATCTGCTGAGATGTTGGCGTGGGCACTTGTGATTGGCTCCGTTCTGCAAGTCGTTATTCAGGTCCCCAGTGTGTTGCGCGAAAACCCCCAGATTCGGATGACCTTATTTTGGAAGGATCAGTCCACTGTTCTGGTGCTTAAAAGGTTTCTACCTGCAGTTCTCGGAAGAGGGGCTTTACAATTTTCATCATTCATTGATCTTGCCTTGGCTTCGCTGTTATCTCTCGGCGCGGCCTCGTCTTTGGCAGCCGCACAGACGTTGTACTTATTACCAGTCGCTCTTATCGCTACAAGTATCGTTGCTGCAGAGCTTCCAGAATTAAGCCGTTCTCAAGATGTGGCCGCCATTAGCCGACGACTGTCCGAACGATTACTCCAAATGTTGTGGCTTGTTGGCCCGATTCTGGTCTTGTACTTCGCCGTAGGACCCCAAATAGCGGACGCTCTGTTCAATCTCGGAGGCTTTCGTGTCCGAATAGCACCAGACGATTTGATGGTAATTGGTCTAACTCTCAGCGCCTATTCCCTTGGTCTCCCAGCCCTAATGTCCTCACGGCTACTTCAAAGCGTGTGTTTCAGTTCAGGTGATACAAGGACACCTGCTCGAATAGCTGTGAAAAGAGTGCTTGTCTCATTAATGGCTGGTGCGATTTTAATGTTTCAGTTCGAACAAGTATTAGTTCTTGGTCAAACCCTGACTGGTTTCGGAGATTGGAATTTTGTATGGGGACCATTACCTGAGCCCCTCCGTAATTCCTCAAATCTCCCGGCGCGACTGGGGCCAGTGGGCTTAGCTCTTGGATCGGCTATTGGAGCCTGGGTTGAATTTTGGATGCTGCGCAAACACGTCGTTTCTGGTTGGGGACTTAAACGACTGACGGAAGCATCTCTGTGGAAGCACGTACTGCCTACATTGTTTGCTCTCGGTGCGGCACTGGCTCTCGGGCAACTTAAGATTGAACAACCACTTATCCAGGTATCTCTAATTGGGGTCGGAATATTAGGAGTTCATTTGGCGACCTCGGCGATCTTGCGTACACCAAGCCTCTCCCAACTAGTTTCTAACTTCCAAGCAACTCAACCAAACCCAAATTCTCAAGAGGATAAAAAATCATTATGACTTCAGTTCACATTGTCACTGACAGTTCGTGCGATCTTCCAGACGATCTCATTGCTGAAATGAACATAAAAATTGTTCCTCTAAAAATCAGATTCGGGGACACTGAGTTTGTTGATCGAGTTGAACTCACTACTGATCAATTTTGGGAAAAATGTCAAATTTCAGATGAATTACCTTCAACAGCAGCTCCCTCTCCGGGGGCATTTGTTGAGGAGTTTCAAAACGCGGCCCGCGAGGGGGCTACTGGTGTAGTGGCAATAATTCTCAGCGGAGAACTCTCTGCGACCATCGAAGCCGCACAACAAGCAGCTCAATTAGTTAGAGATGAAATTGAAGTTAGGGTTATTGACAGCAGGACGGTAACGCTGGGACTTGGTTCAGTCGTGATTGGGGCTGCGGCTGCGGCTAATTCTGGTGCCAGCATCGAGGAAGTCTCCGCAATAGCAACTGACAGCATTGGTCGAACACAGGTCCACGCCGCCTTAGACACCCTTGAAAATTTACGTAAAGGGGGTCGTATCGGTGCTGCTGGATCTCTTCTCGGCTCAATGCTCTCAATCAAACCTCTGATCGAAGTTCGTAACGGAGTGGTTGAACCTGCTGGCAAACAACGCACCAGAGGTAAAGCCCTCAGTTATCTGGTTGGAGTAGTGGAACAGAATGCTGACCAAATCGACCAAATATTTGTGACGCACGCTGCTTGTGACGACGTTGACTCTTTCTTGGAACAAGTCAGGTCTGTTGTAAACGTCGAAGTATTAGTCGGCCAGGTTGGCCCAGTAGTTGGAGCTCACGCTGGGATCGGGACCATAGGTGTCGCGTTCCAAACAGCTAACTGATCGGCCTTTACAACAAAATGGTCGATGGTCATGAGCGATATCGAATTGACGAGCGTGTCCGCACCGGCCCCATCGAATCTTGGTCCGGATTGGACCGGACGTTAGACCGCCCAGTAACAATCAGGATTCTGGATCCTGGAAGCGAGATTGGGAAACGAGTTCAACTCCAGGCTCGGTCTTTGACCCGCCTTGAACATCCTGCATTGCTACATGTCTTAGACACCATCGAGCTGGATAGCCAGTTTGGACTGGTAACAGAATCTTTACCCGAGGAGAGTTTGGATGAGTACCTATCCATTAACGGAACGCTTCCAGCTGAAGAGGCACTGGAAATTGCAATCCATCTCGGCGAAGCCCTCGCACTGCTCCATGGCGCCGGATTCGCTATAGGCGATCTCCAAACGAGTCATATTGGCCGCCGAAAAGACGGCACAGTTGTAATTGTTGAAGGCCCCCCCACCGGAGACGCAAACAAGATCCCAGCACGTCCTCAAGATGACATTGTCGCTCTGGGGGAACTGATTCATGAACTTCTAGTGGGTTTTCGACCTCAGCTCGATCACCAAGGCCATCACGAACTTCACCCATCAATCTCTGTTTCATTTCGTCAACTGATCAGACGCTCGGTCGACATCGAGGGTCAATGGTCCGGCGCTTCTGCTCTTGTGCTCGCATTGCGATCACTGAACCAAGATCTTGATCGTCTTTCGACCACTGAAGAATCTGAACAAATCGATTACTTACAAGCAGAGCGTTCATGGCTCGCTCCGGCCGCGTTCGTAGCAGTGTTGGCAGCTGTGGTTATCTTTGTCGGCCTTTTTGTCACAAGAACACAAATTGGTTCATCCCTCGTTGACAACGTCAGAGAGGTAGTTCGGTTAGAACCGGAACAACCGCTTGTTATTGAAAATTTTGAGACCCAAAATCTGGGCACTGCTCCAGTGACGTCTCGCCCAGCGGCTACTTCTGCCGAACTTCAAATTGTGAGGATTATTGATTTCGACCCTGCTGGAAACAACCGGGGAGAACACTCTGAAAAAATTATTTTGATCAACGATGGGGACTCCAGCACCGGCTGGTACACAGAGCGATACACAACTAGTGATTTTGGGAAACTAAAGGAGGGAGTTGGTCTCATCATCGGACTGGGCCCTCCTCAACAAATAGACCGGTTACGAATTAGTTCCCCAAACATTGACTGGTCTTTCGAAATTTTTACGTCGGACAAAAGTGCTAGTGGTGCCATCCAGAGTTGGGGGCAGCCAGTGGCCGAGCGCGAGGGCATCAGTGGCACTATCACCGTCGATCTAGAAGGATCATCTGGCGCGACATTGTTGCTTTGGATCACCGATTTAGGAAAAGAATTAGCTATCGGCGGGCATCGCGTCACCATCACCGGGCTGACGGTCACAGGTCGACCTATATATGGCTAGCTCTCTCCACCTTCAAATAGCTTGGTAGTCACAGATAGGATCACTTTGTGACTTCTCCACCGAAAGAAAAGTCAACAGGTGACGGCCTCGCATCTCAGGCGACCAGTGTCGTTGTAAACGTCGTTAAGTCAGTGCGGGGCAAGACCACTGGGCCTCTGCTTTTGGTAGCTCGCGTCGTCGTCTACAGCGTCGCTATTTTGATTGCTGCAGCAGCTGCGCTGGTTCTACTTGTTATCGCTGCGGTAAAAATCGTGAACCAGTTGCTCCCTGGTGATGTGTGGGCCGCCTATCTTTTGTTGGGCGCTGTCTTCGCTTTAATGGGAACTTTTCTCTGGTCTAAGCGCGTCGCTTGAACCCGGGCTAGAAATATCTCTACTGGAGAAAATGTGAACGATATTCGTGACGTCATAATTATCGGCAGCGGCCCTGCTGGTCTTACAGCAGCTATTTACACTGCTCGAGCCAACATGGCTCCACTTGTAATCGAAGGCGAGCCTTCTTCAACGAGTGACCAGCCAGGTGGTCAACTGATGTTGACCACCGACGTAGAAAATTTTCCAGGATTTCCTGAAGGGATTATGGGCCCGGAGTTAATGTCAAATTTCCGTTCTCAAGCTTCAAGGTTCGGAGCGGAATTTCTTACTGCAAAGGTCACCAGCGTTGATTTCAGTGAACGACCATTCACTATTGAAGTTGGAGAGACTTCCTATAAAGCCAACACGGTCATAGTTTCTACAGGTGCTCAAAGTTTGATGTTGGGACTCCCAAATGAAGACCGACTCATCGGGCATGGTCTTTCAACCTGCGCAACCTGTGATGGTTTCTTCTTCAGGGACCAAGAAATAGCCGTCGTGGGCGGTGGAGATAGTGCCGTCGAAGAGGCCACCTTTTTAACCAGGTTTGCTTCCAAGGTGTATCTCGTACATAGACGTGATGAGCTTCGAGCTTCAAAAATCATGTGCGAGCGAGCGTTTGACAACCCGAAAATCGAGATTTTATGGAACAGCCAAGTAGTCGAAATCCAAGGCGACGGAAAGCTCTCAGGAGTCATCCTTAAAGACACACTCACTGAAGCGACGCGTTCTCTTTCAGTGGATGGACTGTTTATTGCAATTGGTCATCGCCCCAATACTGATTTATTCGAGGGTCATTTAGAACTCAAAGAAAACGGGTACCTCGTCACAGAGCCAAACAGCAGTCTGACCAAAGTACCAGGAGTCTTCGCTTGTGGAGATGTCCAAGATGACTACTACCGTCAAGCGATAACCGCAGCTGGATCTGGATGTATGGCAGCAATTGATGCTGAGCGATGGTTGGAGGACCACCACTCGTAACGCGTGAGATAGCTCGGGGGGTCTCTAGCTAAGCCGATATATCTGTCCCAATTGGCACTAGAGTGCCTTCACCCAAGACGAGGAGTTAAAGATGGCTGAAGGAATCACTGACCTTGATATGAACTCATTCGATGAAACAATCAGTTCTTCCGACACGCCAGTGCTTGTCGACTTCTGGGCAGAGTGGTGTGGTCCCTGCAAGATGATTGCTCCCATCCTCGAAGAGATCGCAGTTGAGCAAGAAAACATCAAAATCGCCAAAGTTAATGTTGATGACAGCCCCGATCTTGCGAGGCGCTACGAGATAATGAGTATTCCGGCCCTCATCGTCTTTGAGAACGGTGAGCCCGCCAAAAAACTTATCGGAGCAAAACCCAAGGGCGCTTTGCTCGAGGAGATCGGCGAATTTCTGTAGATCATTCTTTCGTTCGTCCGTTTGGCGTCGGGGCTCAAGGGGACCATGTTCGTGATCTGCAAACCAGACTGATTTCTCTCGGCCATGAGGTCGGCGACCTTGATGGTCTGTTTGGTGGTTTGACTGAGACGGCGCTAAAGGCCTTCCAAACACATCGATCTATAGATGTCGACGGAATTTGCGGTCCTCATACGTGGAGTCAGTTGGTTGAGGCTGGACACCGCTTGGGTTCCCGCTTGCTGTATCTCCAAGTTCCTCCTCTCAGGGGCGACGACGTTGCAGACCTACAAAGGCTTCTGACTTCGCTCGGTTTTCCTATGGGACAAATTGACGGGATTCATGGACAGCAGACTGCTGACTCGTTAGTGGACTTCCAGCTCAATGCAGGTCTTGTGCCTGATGGTGTGTGTGGTCCTGTCACGATTGAGTTCTTGAATCGAGTTGGCACGCGGTTTGGTGAAGCAACAGATCTATCCCGGTTGCAAGAAAAACAAAGATTTTCGCACCCCAGCACTGAACTCAATGGCTACAAGATCTTGTTGGCCGAGAGTGGCGGGCTTGACGCGGTTGTGGCCTCTCTGCGCAGAACATTGGTTGAGGCCGGAGCGAAAGTATTAACTTCCCATCACCCTGACTGGAGCAATCACGCTCAGCAGGCAAATGCGTTCGATGCGGATTTTTGTATTGGAGTCGAGGTTCGCGAAGGGGGCTCTTCCGTTTGTCATTTCTTGGGTGACCATTTTGAGAGTCCAACTGGAAAACAGTTAGGCGGAGTGCTCTCGAACGAGCTAAGGCAACTGTTCGGCGACGTCCCTAATCTTGGGATGAGACTTCCGCTGCTTCGTGAAACGCGTATGCCCGCTTTGCTGCTGAGAATTGATGACATAACTGCTTTGGTTAGAAGCCACCAGGCAATGGCCAAGATTGTGACTGATGCACTCCGTCAGTTCGTTGAAGTAGGTCTTGATTAAAGCTCAAGAATCACTAACTCTCTGTTGCTTATAACGCTGTTAATTCGCGTCCTTGTTTGGAGAGATAAGGTCGTAAATTCGTTGCAAGTCGTCCACTGTGGCGAAATCTATAACGATTTTACCACGTTTAGCGTTTAATTGAACACTCACCGTGGTATTCAGGTAGTCAGCAAGGTGATTTTGTGCTTCCAAGACAGAAGCTTGAGGCATTGAACTTCGAGGCTTTGATCTAGAACCCGGAGTCGACCCCGAAACAGCTTCTTCTTTTGCAATAATCTCGGCTTCCCGGACTGAAATACCTCCACCCAAAATCTTATTCAAAAGACTGGTCTGCTGGATTAAGGAACCGCATGCCAACAAGGCTCTCGCGTGTCCCGCTGTGATTTTTCTTTCAGCTATTGCTGCTTGGGCATCAGCTGGTAATTCAAGCAAGCGGATCGAATTAGAAATCGTTGCCCGTCCTTTTCCTAAGCGTTCCCCAAGTTCAGAATGAGTTACCCCAAAATCGTCCAGTAACTGTCTGAACGCCGCGGCTTCCTCTAAAGGATTTAAGTCCTGGCGATGCAGATTTTCAACAAGTGCTTCGACCAAACTTGACTCTTCGTTTGAATTTCGAACAATGGCAGGAATTGTGAGCTTTCCCGCCAATTCTGAAGCTCGCCATCGCCGCTCCCCCGCTATCAATTCATACGGCTTGTCGCCATCGCTGGGTCGAACCACTACAGGTTGTAGAACCCCAAAACGTCTTATCGAATCCGCGAGAACCCTCAATGCGTCATCCTCAAAAACTTTTCTAGGCTGCAGCTGATTAACAACTATGGCCTCGAGCGGTATTTCTATGTAACCACTGGGTTCTGGTCTCTGTTTAGCTGAATCTAGGCCAGGTGAGTCCCCCTCTTTTAACTTACTCCTGGGATCGGGTGGTGGGATTAAAGCTCCTATACCTCGTCCCAATCCTCCTTGCGGGCGCGCCATCACCGGCTCCTTTCAGACGGAATGTCTGGATCTGTTAGCTGCTGAGCAATAATTTCTTTAGTGACCTCACGGTATGCAAAAGCCCCAGTGCTACTTGGATCATAAAGTTCAACGGGTTTCCCGTAACTCGGAGCCTCCGATAAACGAACTGAACGAGGGACAACCGTCTGTAAAACCAGCTCCCCGAAGTGTTCTCGAACCTCTGCAGCAACTTGCTCTGCTAGCCGGGTCCGGGCATCAAACATCACCAGCACTATGGACGACACCTTCAGGTCAACATTTAAACTCTCTTGCACTAACCCAACATTGTTCAGGAGTTGTCCGAGACCTTCGAGCGCGTAATATTCGCATTGAAGCGGAACAATTACTTCTGTCGCCGCCGCCAAACTATTTACTGTCAACATCCCCAAACTGGGGGGACAGTCAATAAAGATGTAGTCATACTCACCAGAAACTAAAGAAATGGCGGACCGAAGCCGAAGCTCTCTGCTGAACATTGGCACAAGCTCTACTTCTGCCCCTGCTAAATCGAGAGTTGAGGGAACAAGATCTAGCCCCTCCACAACGGTCTGGACTCGAGCAGCACTAATTGGAAGTTGTTGGACTAGCACGTTATAGCTTGAACTTTCAAGGTTTCTCGGGTCTACACCAAGTCCCGTGGTTGCATTTCCTTGCGGGTCAAGATCGATTAAGAGAGTCTTATGCCCTGACAGCGCAACGTTTGTAGCAACACTCACAACGGTGGTGGTCTTTCCAACACCGCCTTTCTGGTTAGCTACCGCAAGAATCCGGGACAAAGACACATCTCTTTCAACAAACCAGCTTAGGTACCGCTAACAACCCAATCTCACTCTCTCGAATTGATCCGGTCAAGGACCCCTCCTTCGTTTCACGTGAAACGCCCTCTCAACGAACAATGCGGTTTCACGTGAAACGTCAAAAAAGCGGGTTCTTGGCTATCTGTTTCCAGGTTCTTGGTACATCCCGGCCTGGGGGAGCAGCGACGGTCAGCTTTGCAAATCTTGGCGGCCCATCAAAAATTTCTACCCCCGCGAACCCCAAGGTTTGCAGGCTCTTCAATGGCCAGCGTCGTCTTGAGGCCTCGGGAGGCTCACTCACAACTAAGCATCCTGTTGTGCGTAGGAAACCTATTGCGCATTCAGCAGTAACTGGAGGCGGACCGAAAGAGCGGCAAAAGACACCATCAAACACGCCCCGATACAGCTCACTGTGCGCCAGCTCGGTGGCGTCACCTTGAACTATTTCCACGCTGTCTACAACATCCAGCTGCTTCACAGCTTGTTCAAGAAATTCGACTCGTGTCGATGAGCGATCTAACAACGTCAACTTCAAATCTGGTCGTTCAATTGCGACTATAAGTCCTGGCAACCCGCCGCCTGAACCTAAATCACACCAACGGGTTCCATCCCCCGGATCAGCTACGGACAGATGAGAAACGGCATGTTCGACGTAGCCGTCCAGTTCCCCTGGTCCGATGTGTCCTAGGTTCTGTGCCCTTTCCAGGACCGCTGCGAGCTGCGGCGAGCTCATGAGATGTCTCAGTCGCTAGAGACAACAAGAACCACACGTCGCCGAGGTTCATCGCCGACTGAGATAGTTCCAACGCCTGGAATTTCATTGACGGTGTCGTGAACGACTTTGCGATCTGCGGCATTCATTGGTTCCAAACCTTTTTCAAGTCCCTCGCTGGCAACACCCTTAGCCAACTCCTGCACATAGGCGCTAAGAGCCTCTCTGCGTCGGCTTCGATATCCTCCGACGTCGACACGAATACGGGCCCTGTTAGTTCCTGGAAGTCGGCGTTGCAACATGGTCTTGGACACCTCATGTATTGCAACAAGGTGATTCCCTTTGGGCCCAATTAATAATCCAAGCTCTTTGTCGTCACCAGCAAGGTTGACTTCAAAACTGTCCTCGTCAGAGGACACATTTTCGGCATCAGCTTTAATACCAAATGATTGAGCCAGTCCTTGTAGGAAGTCTCCAACTAATTGCTGTTGTTCTTCGACATTCATTTCAGTGGTCATCGCAGTCTCCTGCTTCTGTTAAGGGGAAGTGATCCCTAGTGGTCGATCTTTCTGGTACGCCGAACCTTTGGGGGTTCAGACGTAGGGGACTCATTCTCATCGTTTATCGAACGTGTGTTCGATTGACGCGAGTTGGTACTGATAGTCCTCTTCCTAATGTTTGACTCCTCTGGAACTTGTCCAGTCTTGTGAGGGGTGTCATTCACCGCTGTGTTGTTTTCTTTTCTCTGGGGCTTAGCTGTCTTTTTGCTTTGGCTAATTCCGGAAGATTGCGGCCCTTTTTTATCAGCTATCCGGCCAGATCTTTTTGTGGTGTTACGGCTCTGTTTTCTTGCCTTTTTGTGCTTGTCGGACTTGCTTGATTTTCGCCACTCTCGTTTAGCTGGCGGCTCCATCGGACGAATACGCGCTCGGACCTGGGCTTGGTTTCGGCGAAACCCAAAGAGTGACTTCTGTGGCTCTTTGACGACTTCAAATTCAACATCTTCCTGGGTTACAGATAGCTCGTCTAAAGCAACGTCGAGTGCTGCTTCAACCGTCGATCCTGTAGTGACTATCCAATCCATAGTCATTTGCGCCGTTTCTTTGTACGCCCGTCGCCAGAGGTTCGCTTGGATTGAATCGGATTCTGTTCCTCTTCGTTCTTCGATTTTTGTGCCTTGGGCGATTCACTCTCTGTAGAGGGTGGGCGACGCCCTGATCTTCGTTGCTTGCTCCGCTCGTCACGGGCTTTGCGGCGTTCGTCCTGAGCAGCTACCGCTTTCTTTGAACGTTGGTTTGTTACTTCTTTAGTAGGAGGTTCTTCTTCAATTAGCTCTGCTTCGATGGGAGTAGCGGCAGTCGTTACTGGTTTCATCGTCTTATGGATAAATGCCTGTTGGGCTATTCGGTACAGACTCGAGGCGATGAAGTAAACACCGAGAGCTGCCTGAACTAGAAACGCGAAGACGGGCAGCATGTACGGCATGATTTTCATTAGCATTTCCATCTGCGGATTTTGTGCAGCAGCATCTCCGCGATGGGCTTTCATCTGCGCTTGTTGGAGGAAAGACAAGATGAAAGTAATTGCCACAAGAGCGAGGTAGGGGAGCCCGTCGACGAAATTGGCTTGTATTACATCTTTCGCTGCTTCGGATAAATCAATCCCGAAAGAAACCATCTCGCCGTTGTCGGCAACTAAATCCTGGTAAAGGACTGAGTCTTTCTTTAGGTAAGACGGGTTGGGAACTCCATCCCCTCCCATCTTGGTCATGCCGTTAATAACTCGGTAGAGAACGATAAATACTGGAAGTTGAACAAGGGTGGGGAGGCAACCAGCTAGTGGATTCGCACCATGTTGTTTGTACAAGGCCATGGTTGCTTCGTTAACTTTCTGTCGATCCCCTTTGTGTTCTGCTTGTATCCGTTTCAACTCTGGTTGTAGTTGTTGGATGCGCATCATTGAGCGTGTGCCTTTAAGCGTTAAAGGCGTCAGAATCAACATGATCAAAAATGTCAGCAGGACAATAGAAATCGCGTAACTGCCAGAAAAGTCGTAGAACCAAGCAAGAACACGAGCAATTAAGTCAAACATCAGGCCTCGACTCTTTGGGTTGCTGCAGGTACAGGGTCATATCCCCACCCACCCCAGGGATGGCATCGACAAATCCTGCGTAGTGCATATCCGACTCCCCGCAAAGCACCATGATGTTCAATGGCTTCTATGGCGTAGCGAGAACATGTGGGGTCAAAGCGACAGACAGGGACGCGCTGTGAAGTGAGGCTTTGATAGACACGGATGAGTTTGGTGAGAGCTATTCGGGGGAAGTTCATTTCTCTTCTTCTAATCGGACTATGAGATCGCTCATGTCCTCACGTAATTGCGAGAAGGCGGCAACTGGAGCAGCTGGCCGAATTCCTATTAAATAACGCCCCTTGGGGAGTTGGCTTTCGACTTCACGAAGAATTGCCTGGCTTTGTCTTCTTAGGCGATTCCGTTGAACCGCGTTTCCATAGCTACGCCCTATTGCGTATGCAACGCGCGGATTTTTTAGCGTCGAGTCAGGAGAGAACGTCATCCAAAAATGTTGCCCAGATAACCGATTGGATCGTTTTAGTGCGACAAAATCAGCTCTTTGGCTACAACTTTCAATCAAGCGCTCAGCCGTTGCCGGCCCTTGGCACGCCGTGCTTTGATGATTGAACGTCCTGCCTTGCTTGACATTCGGTGACGAAACCCATGTCGGCGCGATCGTCGACGGGTATTGGGTTGGAAGGTGCGTTTCATAATCTCGGCCTCCGGTTTGGGGCTAGATAAGTCCGTTGCTGTGACTGAAAGGGGAAGGAGCTAGACCGCGATCGTTAATTGCATCGCCGTTTTGTCTAGAGTCCACGATTGCCTTACAGGACAACAATTTGGACGGTTGAATAAGAATTTTGCCTAAATCTTGTCTGATGAGTCATCCGACTACATCTGAACAGAATCAGCCTAGAGGGGAATGCAATGAAACAGAAACATGGTCGCCGAAAGTCCTGATTTTTAGCGTGTTCTGTCGATTCTCGCGCGGAACGTGCTAAATGCGTCGTAATAGTTACAAAGTTATCACTCAGAGTAGTTGTTTTGGCCTTGTTGGCCACGGAGTGCTAGGTTCCACAACTCGCGAATGAGTGGACCTTGGGGTTTTACACAACAGCCACAGGTTTTCCACATGGTGTGATTTGTGAGGCCTTATGGCTGATAAAACCCTAAGTAATCAAGAAAAAATGGACGGAAACGACGACGTTAGCTTGAATGCTGACGCCGTTTGGACGACTTGTCGAGGATTGCTTCGAAGTCAGGTCTCAGAGGCGGTTTGGCTTACTTCGTTTCGTGATCTCCATATGGTGACGATGGCAACCGATCGTGTTGTCTTGGTAGCTCCAAGTAGTGTCATCCGCGACCGTGTGTTGAATCGTTATTTGCCCATGGTTGAAGCAGCTCTAGCTGACGCCGGATGTAGAACCAACATCATCGAAATTGACGTACAGCCCGAGCTTGCAAACTCGTCCTTGATTGACGAGGAACCTCAAGTTGAGGAAGAAACACCCGCTGCACCCGACCTGCGGGATCGACTAGGAAGCCCGACAAGCAACGCCACTAGACCAAATGGTTCAACTGGTGACTCCTATACCGACACAATCCAACCGCTCTACACCTTTGAATCATTTGTTACCGGGACCAGTAACCGATTTGCTCATGCGGCGGCACTGGCGGTAGCTGAAACTCCAGGCAGAAGTTATAACCCGTTGTTTATTCATGGCGCCGCTGGACTAGGGAAAACGCATCTTCTCCAAGCGATAGTTCATTACATCAGGAGTACATACCCCAACTACACAGCTAGATATGTTTCAACGGAAACCTTCATGAATGAATTCGTTGAAGCGATACGTACTTCTACTACAAGCACCTTCAAACGTCGCTATCGCGACATTGATGTTTTGTTAATCGATGACATTCAGTTCATGGAAGGCAAAGAGGGACTCCAGGAAGAGTTTTTCCACACATTCAATTCACTTCACGGAGCTGGTAGACAAGTCATTCTGTCTTCAGATAGACCTCCAAGGAATATCGCAACGTTGGAAGATCGTCTGCGGAGCAGATTCGAGTGGGGCCTCATTACCGATATCCAACCGCCTGATGTTGAGACCCGCCTTGCCATTCTTAGGAAGAAAACCGAAGTGGCGCGAAGTGAGGTTCCGGACGAAGCATTGGAATTTATTGCGGAACTTATAACAAACAACATCCGTGAACTCGAGGGGGCTCTAATCCGTGTCAGCGCGTACGCGTCGTTGACTGATGAGCCGATTTCAGTTGATCTTGCTGAACGAGTCCTTGGCGATATCGTGCACAACAACGAGTCCAGGCCAATTACTCCGGATGTGATTCTCAACGCCACATCTGACATGTTTGGGTACGACGTAGAAGAACTACAGGGAAAACGAAGGCACCGCAGTCTTGTGCAGGCCCGCCAAATAAGCATGTACGTCGTTCGTGAATTAACGGACTTGAGTTATCCAGCAATTGCTCGAGAATTTGGAGGGCGTGATCACACAACCGTCATGCATGCTGTCGAAAAAGTTGGAAACCAGATGGCGGAGCGGCGGCAAGTTTACGACCAAGTCAGCGCATTGATCTCTGATATCAAGTCCAATTAACCAGTGGATAAGGTTCTGGATCACATTGTGGAGATGGGGTGGAAAAAGTTTGGTTATCCACATAAGTTGGAAACTTTTGTAAATACGTTAGGTCTCCTGTGGGTAGCGGTGGACAGTAGTGTCGATAAAGAAACAGCAACTGACTAGGGGTTATGTGGGTTTATCCACAATCCACAGGACCTATTACCACTATTAAATTTTAGAAAACAAATAGAAAGAAGAAGGGCGACGTGAAATTTCGATGTGAACGCGACGCACTCGTCGAACAACTAGGCACGGCAAGTAGAGCTGTGAGTAGTCGAGGTGGTGCTTTGCCAGTTCTTACTGGCATTCATTTAAAAGCTCACAAAGATGTTCTAACAATGACCGGAAGTGATTTAGAGATCACTGTTAGAGCGTCAGTACCTGTTGCTGTAACAGAACCTGGTGAAGCTGTTTTGCCGTCGCGTATAGCTGTCGACATCATTCGTTCTCTTGACTCTGGAGCAATCGAAGTAGAAGTTGCCGGAGAGGAAGCGAAGATCTCAGGCGGGCGTTCACAATTTTCTGTCCGGACGCTTCCTGTCGATGATTTCCCTTCTCTGTCTGACCCCAAAGGCGATGAGGTGACGGTTTCGACAGCAGATCTAGCTGCTGGGTTGAAGCAAGTTGTCCGGGCTGCAAGCGGAGATGATGCGAGACCCATTCTCACTGGCGTCCTGATGTCAGCCGAAGACGGGGGACTTCGTTTGGTGGCCACTGACTCTTATCGCCTTGCTGTGCGAGACCTTCCTGAGGCAACAGTTCTGAGTGAAGGTCAAAAAGTACTGGTTCCTTCGAGAGCTCTCGATGAGTTGGGACGAGTGCTGGGCGAATCCGAAGAGGTCACCGTTCGGTTAGGTGAACGCGAAGTTAGTTTCGATGTAACCGTCGACGACGGGGACGTTCAGGTAACGACCCGGCTAATTGAGGGGGAGTTCCCTAACTACAGACAGCTAATTCCAAGCAGTTACCCAAACCAGCTGACCATTGGTCGAGAGCCCTTGTTAGAAGCTGTTCGGCGAGTGAAGTTGATGGCGCGAGACACAACACCATTAAGAATCACCCAGAAGGCCGATTGTGTGGAGTTAATGGCCGTCACGCAAGATGTAGGCCAGGCACACGAGGAAGTGGATGCCCAATACAACGGCGACGAACTGACTGTCGCTTTCAACCCTGAATATCTTATTCAGGGGCTAGAAGCTGCGCCTGGTGATGAAGTTGTACTCGAAACTCTTGACGCGTTAAAGCCAGCAGTGCTTCGTTCAAGTGAAGGCGGCGACTTCTTGTATTTATTAATGCCAGTTCGAGTTTCTTGAGTAAACCGACAAGATATTGATCATTAAGCGCCTGTGGCTTACAGACTTCCGTAACCACTCAGCAACTGACGTTGAACTTAACGAAAAGGTCACTCTTGTTATTGGATTAAACGGGCACGGAAAAACGAACCTAATTGAGGGACTTCATTTGTTGAGCGGTGCTCGATCGTTTCGCGGAGCAAAGGTTGATGCTCTAGTTGCAGCTGGAAGACCAGCTGCTTATTTGAGGGCAGAAGTTGAACACGAAGGCAGAACCTCACTTGTCGAGGTGGAGCTAGCAGCACAAGGGCGCTCAAAAGCTCAAGTAAATAAACAAAAAATAAAGAAATTCCGAGACTTGGGTGACACGGTTCGGATTGTTGTCTTTAGTCCAAACGATCTAGACATCATTAAAGGCCCACCTTCAGTTAGACGATCTCTATTAGATGAAACAATCGCCCTAGGAAGTGTTGAGTTCAGGGCAGTTCGAACCGACTTTGACCAAATTCTTCGACAGCGAAACAATCTATTGAAACAAGCCCGAGGCCGCTATTCCGAGGACTTGGGAGCCAACTTGCTTGTCTGGGACGAACAACTAATAGAGGCCGCGAACGTGGTGGGACAACACAGAGCCAATTTCATAGCCTCCATCCATCCAGTGGTTTCAGATTTCTACCAACGGGTGTCAGGCCTCGATACCGATGTATCACTACAGCTTGACACTGACTGGAGGGACGAAGGACTCGCAGCTGTTCTTTCAAGAGTGCAGGGTGATGAAATTAGAAGAGGAATGACATTAGTGGGGCCTCATCGCGATGATCTGACCATTCTTTTAGGGCCGCTCCATTCTCGATTTCATGCATCACAAGGAGAGCAACGTAGTTTGGCTTTAGCGTTGCGGTTAGCGACATATGTTTTCGTTGAAGAAGCAACAGGAGATCAATCGGTTGTTCTGTTGGACGATGTGTTTTCTGAATTAGACGAAACCCGCGCCAAAAGGCTCGTGGAGTGTCTTCCTGATTCACAAATAATTTTAACCTCAGCGACAGGAACGGTTCCTGACGGAATTGATCCAGTCCAAACATTGGAAATTGTTGAAGGTCGAATCCATGGAAATTAGCGGTGGAGGATCATCCCAATGGCATCAACCACGATCGTTGCGCGATGTTTTAAAACGGCTTGTCAGTGACTTTGGTGATGACGGAGCCATGTTTCTCGTATACCAACACTGGGCAGAAGCCGTCGGCCCAACCATTGCAGATCACTGTAAGCCCCGTCGAGTCGTTGATAATTGTCTTCTTATTGATGTTGACCATCCAGGGTGGGCAACTGAGATTCAGTATTTAGAACAAGAGCTAGTTGCAAAGTTGAGAGACATAGACCCAAAACTCAACTTTTCCGGTCTCAAAGTTCACGTCAAAGGCTCATAACGTAAGTATTTTGCGTCAGAAGGCTTGAGAAGCCATATAACGAATTTAACCCTACCTCTACGGGACCCCTCCTACTGGTAGTATTTGACTCACGAAAAGGGGTTAAGTGAGCGACGCAACATACCAGGCAGAAAATATTCAAGTTCTTGAAGGTTTGGAAGCAGTTCGCAAACGCCCCGGTATGTACATCGGATCAACAGGCCCAGCGGGACTTCACCATCTGGTTTATGAAGTCGTAGATAATTCAGTAGATGAAGCGATGGCCGGGCACTGCTCAACCATCGAGGTCGTCATTCTCGCTGATGGACGATGTCGCGTGGTTGATGATGGTCGTGGCATTCCCGTAGGCCAACACCCGAAATATCCAGATAAATCTGCAGCTGAAGTCGTGATGACGGTGTTGCATGCCGGCGGAAAATTTGGCGGCGGTGGATACAAAGTCTCAGGTGGCTTGCATGGGGTAGGAGTATCAGTCGTTAATGCTTTGTCGACCTATGTGGAACTGGAGATAAATCGCGATGGTCGTCGATGGAGACAAGATTTTCATGACGGAGGACAACCGGTTGGGCCAATCAAAGAGGTAGGAGATTCACCTGGATCACAAACAGGCACCAGCGTTACCTTTACCCCCGACCCGTCCGTATTTGATTCCGTTGAGTTCCGAGCACAAACCCTCCTAGAGAGATTTCAGATGATGGCGTTTTTGAACGCCGGCTTGAAGATTGCTTTCCGCGATGAGAGGGATATTTCTCCAACAAAAGCCGAATTCCAATATGACGGCGGAATCAGAGATTTTGTTCGCCATCTCAACGACGCTAAAGACCCACTTTTTGACGAGGTTGGATACCTCGACGCGGCAGAAGAAGGCGATGAAGTTGAAATAGCTTTCCAATGGAATACGGGATACCAACTTGACGGGATCCATTCGTTTGCTAATGGAATCAGCACGATTGAAGGGGGTATGCATGAAGAAGGGTTTAAAACTGCCTTGACCTCGACGGTTAACCGTTATGCCCGGGCAAAGAATCTTCTCAAAGAAAAAGAAGACAACCTCCAAGGTGACGACATCCGCGAGGGACTAACTGCGATAGTCAGTGTTCGCCTTCAAGAGCCCCAATTTGAAGGTCAAACTAAGGCCAAACTGGGCAATACCTCGATGCGAAGCCTGGTCCAAAAAGCAACTAATGATGCCTTGACCGATTGGCTTGAAGAACATCCCAAAGAAGCGAAGAGAACGATCGGTAAAGCGATCGACGCGCGGAGGGCACGCCTCGCGGCTCAAAAAGCAAAAAATACGATAAGGAAGTCAGCACTAGCGGGTGCAGGTCTGCCCGGCAAACTCACCGACTGTTCATCGGGGGACGCCGCTGAAAGCGAGGTCTACATAGTTGAAGGAGACTCAGCTGGAGGGTCCGCGAAAGATGCCAGAGACCCCAGAACTATGGCAATCCTTCCTATTCGAGGGAAGATTTTGAATGTCGAGCGCCTTGGTGGACGGCTCGAAAAGATGTACCAAAACACCGAAGTCCAGGCACTCATTTCTGCGATAGGAGCAGGGATCGGAGACGGTGAAGGTAATTTTGATGTCGAAAAAATTCGATATCACAAGGTTGTGTTGCTGTGTGACGCTGATGTAGACGGAAGCCATATTCGAACGCTGTTGCTGACTTTCTTTTGGCGCCAGATGAAAGATTTAGTGCTCGGTGGACATATCTATATTGCTCAACCGCCGCTTTATTCGACCAAAGTCGGCAATGACACGGTTTATCTAAAAGACGATGTCGCGAAATCAGAATTTTTATCCGACAGACCGAATCACAAGAATGAATTCCAACGTCTGAAAGGGCTCGGCGAAATGGACGCGGATGAGTTGTGGGAAACAACGATGAATCCCGAAACGCGGACTTTGCTTCAAGTAACTGTCGACGAAGCTTCAATAGCTGACAACATTTTCAGCGTCCTGATGGGCGAACATGTCGAGAGCCGAAAGGGATTTATCCAAAACAACGCGCATGACGTTCGCTTCTTGGATATTTGAGCACCATGGACGACCAATCTTCACCCGATGGCCAAATCCCAGATGACGAAAGTCGCCTATCAATAGAGCCAATTGAAATCCAACAAGAGATGGAACAATCGTTTCTTGACTACGCGATGTCAGTCATCACAGCGAGGGCTCTTCCAGATGCCCGCGACGGATTGAAGCCTGTTCATCGAAGAATTTTGTGGTCGATGTTTTCAACTGGGATGAGACCGGACAGACCGCACAAGAAATGTGCCACCGTCGTCGGCGATGTTATTGGCAACTATCACCCTCATGGTGATAACGCAATCTACGAAGCCATGGTTCGAATGGGTCAAACATTTAGTTTGGCAAACACGCTGATTGACCCGCATGGCAACTTTGGTTCGCCGAGTGATCCGCCGGCAGCTTATAGATATACCGAATGCCGACTTACTGATCTTGCAATGCGAATGGTCGAGAGTATCGACGAGGACACTGTTGACCTAGCCCCTACTTTCGATGGATCAGGCGAAGAGCCTTTAGTAATGCCAGCCCGTTTCCCGAACTTGCTTGTTAACGGAAGCCAGGGAATAGCGGTGGGAATGGCAACAAATATTCCGACGCACAATTTGACTGAAGTTATCGACGCGACGCTTCATTTGATTGACAACCCAGATGCGACAGTCGCCGATCTTATGGAGTTCGTACAAGGCCCTGATTTCCCAACGGGTGGCTTCATCATGGGAAGAGCTGGCCTAACGAGCGCATTTACGACAGGGCGCGGGTCCATTCGGATCAGAGCCAAAGCAGAAATTGTTGAAGATGGGAAGAACACCCAAATAGTTGTCACTGAGATTCCATACCAACAGTCAGTTGAAAATATCGAGCAAAAAATTGCTGATGCGGTCGATCGAAAAATTATTGACGGAATACGAGAGCTGCGTAATGAGTCAGCTAAAGGTCAAACCAGATTTGTTATTGAACTAAAACGAGACGCGCCGGCAAGTGTTGTCCTCAACAACCTTTATAAACACAGCCCTTTGCAAACAAGCTTTGCAGCGAACATGGTGGCCCTCATCGATGGCGTTCCTCGGACTATAAATCTTCGAGACGCGTTGAGTGCCTACGTTGAACATCAGATCGACGTCGTAACGCGGCGCTCAGAATATCGACTCAGCCAAGCACGAGATCGTGCCCACATCGTCGAAGGGTTGCTTCGGGCACTGGACTTGATCGACGAAATAATCACCCTCATCAGGGCGAGTGAAGATCGAGTATCTGCTCTTGGGGAACTCCAGTTGGAGCCGTTCTCCTTTAGCGAACGACAAGCGAACCATATCCTTGACATGCAATTGGGGCGGCTAACCAGATTGGGTCGAACGCGACTCGAAGAGGAATTACTGGAACTTCAAGCCCGGATCAAAGAACTGGAAGAAATCCTGAGCAATGACAGCCAACTTCGGGCAGTCATAAAAGAAGAACTCCAAGAAGTCAGGGAAGAACATGACACTCCGCGGCGTTCACAAATTGTGTTCGATGAAGGAGATATGGAAGTTGAAGATTTAATCGACAATGAACCGGTGGTTATTACCCTCAGCAAAGGCGGCTATATCAAATCGGTCGCCGCCGACACCTTCCGTACGCAAGGGCGTGGAGGTAGGGGAGTACAAGGAGCACGACTTAAAGAGGACGATATTTTGGTTCGCGTCTTGACGACAACCGCTCACTCGTACCTCTTGTTCTTTACCAATCGTGGAAAGGTGTACCGCCTCAAGGCGTACCAGGTTCCCATGATGGAACGAACAGCTCGCGGAACAGCCGTAGTCAATTTGCTGCAGTTGGAACCAGATGAAGTAGTTGAAGCCGTCATTGACACACAAGAATTCGTTGCTGACGAGTTTCTGCTGTTTGTAACTCGCAAAGGGGTCGTCAAGAAAACGACCTTTACCGAATATGACAAGAATCGAACCAATGGGCTTATAGCAATAAAGCTCCGCGATGGAGATGAGCTTGTAAGGGTTATTCAAGTCCGAGAAAACGATGACGTCGTTTTAGTCAGTAGTGCAGGTCAGGCGATCAGGTTCGCTGGCAACCAGGTGCGCCCAATGGGAAGAAGTGCGGCTGGGGTCAGGGGGATGAAATTGAGAGCGGACGATGTTGTCGTAGCCGCTGCCTCGACTTCGGAAAATGATCAACGTTATTTGTTGACGGTGACTGAAGGAGGCTACGGAAAGAGAACTCCCATCGAGGCTTACCCCCGCAAAGGGAGAGGAACAATGGGAGTCAAAGGAATAAAGCTGACCGAGGCACGTGGTGCCGCAGTTATTGGCGCTCGGATGGTCGAAATGGATGACGAGGTGATCATGGTGTCGTCGGGTGGTGTGTTGATTAGGACGGCAGTTTCGGAAATAGCGGAACAACGACGCGACGCGACGGGTGTCAAAGTCATGAATGTCGGTGACGAGGAGACAGTTGCTGCGTTGTCTCCAGTCACGTTAGATCTCGACGAAACGGCCGAAACTGAAGCAGCAAACTGAGCACCGCGCCCAGCTAAGGGTTGTGCTCCCGTACACTTCGACGCGTGGCTGATTCCGATCAACCAGACCAAGGAAACCCTTCTGCAGATGGGGTTGACGATGAAACATTCGCGCGTGCGGTTGGACTAGACCAACAAGAAACCGGCCGGCAGCGATCAAAAAGACAGAAAGCCTCCGAAACAAAGCGCAGCCGCGCTCCTAAAGAAGAACGGCGAACAAAAGACAAACAAGTCGTTAGGCGCCCCCCGGCAGGTCAAAAAAGGAGTGAAACAGTCGAGATCCCAGAGCCAAATGATGAAACTGGGGTTGTCCCGTTAATCGACAAATCACAACCTTCGGTTGTTGATACCCAGATAAGTCAGCAAATTGAGCCAGTTCTTCCAATAGCACCAGCCGACGAGGCACCAATTTTGTTGGCAGAAGAAGATCTTGGATGGCTAGGAAGACGTCGCGCTCGAGTAAAGAGAACTCGACGAACCATCAGACATATCGATCCTTGGTCGGTATTGAAGGTTTCGGTCTTGTTGTACGCCTGCCTGTATGGAGCGACAGTTATCGCCGGCTACCTACTGTGGACCGCTGCAGTGCAATCAGGCGTGATCACCAATATCGAGTCCTTTATCGCCGAGGTCGGCTCATATGAGGTATGGGAGATCAACGGAGACGAAATTTTCCGGCGAGCGACGGTCATTGGAGCGGTGTTATTTGTTGCCGGGGTTGCGTTTAATGTTCTGCTGACAATCATCTTTAATCTCATTAGTGACCTTGTTGGCGGAGTACGAGTGACGCTGTTAGAAGAAGATCAACCGCCCTCTTAAACACAATCACGTTGGTGACGCGTCAGTAGCGCCGCTACTATCGGACACTTGTTCGGGGCTATAGCTCAGTTGGTTAGAGCGCACCCCTGATAAGGGTGAGGTCGCTGGTTCGACTCCAGCTAGCCCCACGTTCCGAACAACCGGTATCACATAACCTGTGATTTAAGTCTCTGAGCGGAGGTAGTTGTGCGAGCACTACGCCGAGCAATCTTGGCAATGGGTGTAGGAACGGTTGTTGCTGCCATCTTGCGTCTAAGAGGATCGGGAGGAATTCCCCCGCGTCAAGGTAAGTGGCGACAGTTAAGCGGCCCGGACTTCCGCTGATATGTCAACAGTTGCTGTTATAGGTTCGGGGATTGTTGGTCGGCGGGTCGCGCGACAACTTGCGGCTTCGGGCGTCGTCGACAGATTGATTCTTGGTGCAAGACGTCCTCAACGGATGCATGGTTTTGTTCGCCAGTTGGTTGACGTCGATATCGAAGTTGTTGCTCCCGGTCCACTCCCAGCAGCGGAGGTAACCGTATTAGCTCAACCCTCGGGTGGACATGCAGAACTTGCTGAAGAGGCAATCGGGAATGGTTCTCACGTTGTCTCTTTGTCAGATGCATTAAATGATGTGGAAGGGTTGTTAGAGCTTGATTCAACAGCTGAAAAAGCTGACCGGTCGATCATCGTGGGGGCTGCCTTTTCGCCGGGCTTGAGTTGTCTACTCGCGCGTCACGGTGGAGAGAGATTCGATCGCGTCGAAGAGATCCATGTAGCCCGAATGGGTACTGGGGGCCCTTCGTGCCAACGCCAGCTTCATCGTGCAAGAACACAGGAGGCACTTGAACGGCGCAATGGAAGCTGGATGAAGCGCCCCAGTGGTGCAGGCCGAGAACTGGTCTGGTTCCCTGATCCACTTGGTGCCCGAGATTGCTATAGGGCAGCACTCGCCGACCCTGTCTTATTGTCGGCAAGTTTCCCTGAAGCTGAACGAATTACAGCGAAGGTGGCGGCCACCAGACGCGATCGGCTAACTGCTTGGCTACCAATGCTTCGTCCCCCTCACAGCGACGGCGGTCCAGGGGCAGTCCGAGTTGAAATTCGGGGCATTCGAGGCGGGGTCCAGACTACTGAAGTGATCGGAGCAATTGACTACCCTTCGGCGGCAGCGGCTGCTGTCGCAGCGATAGCTGCGGAATGGTCGCTTTTGGATGTGTTGCCTTCAGGTTCGTGGAGTTTAGGAATGTTGGATGATCCACTTCCCTGGTTGCAGGAACTCGAAAATCGAGGAATTACCGCTGCTGTGTATGAGGGTCTGTCCACTACTTAATCTCGGATTAAGGACGCGGACGAAGCGGTTCTGGCAAGGACGCCTCTCTAGAAGCAACCCTTTGGCTATATCCTCAGCGTGACAGGAGAATGTGATGTTTGCTGCAATCCCAAGCCCATCGACAAGCTCCATTCAAATAGGTGCTTTTGAGTTACGTGCCTATGGGTTGGCGATTGCAGTTGGGGCTTTGCTCGCGGTGTGGGTAAGCAGCCGCCGTTATGAAGCCGCAGGCGGAGACCCGGTGATGGTGCATCGGATGGCGACCTGGTCAATTCCAGCCGGAATAATAGGAGCTCGCCTTTATCACGTCGCCACTGACTTCAGTCGATTCCAAGGCAACTGGGCTGAGATTCCAAAACTTTGGAAAGGAGGACTTGGGATTTGGGGAGGAGTGGCTGCGGCCACGCTAGTTGCGTGGTGGATAGTACGTCGAGAACATGGCGACGTCGCTGCAATGTTTGATGCCACCGCTGTTGGAATTCCGATAGCTCAAGCGGTCGGACGGCTGGGAAATTGGTTCAATCAAGAATTGTTTGGGAGACCGACCGATTTGCCTTGGGGGTTGCGAATTGACAGTGAGCATCGACCCATGGAATACGCGGACTCACAAACCTTTCATCCGACTTTCCTCTATGAAGCTTTGTGGAATTTGGGAGTTGCTGCGTTTATAGCGGTGCTTACGCCGAGGTTATTTCCCCAACTTAGGAAGGGCTACAGCTGGGCCATTTATGTAGCCGGGTACACCCTGGGAAGACTATGGATTGAGCTACTTCGGGCCGATAAGGCCACTGAGGTGTTTGGTGTTCGAGTCAACGTGTGGACTTCAATCGTTGTGTTGGTAGTAGCGGTGGGAGTTGTGGTGAGAGGTCTTCAAAATGAACCCTCTAATGGTCATCGAAATTCATCGGAAAGTGTTCCACACTGAAGTAGGAGGCCCCATAGCGGACCGATCAGCTTGACCTACAGAGATGGCCCCCACAATGCGGATAGTAGTAACCGGTTACGGAGTAGATGCCCCTGAGTCACCCGTGCGCTTGCAGGTAGCCGACCCGCTGAGGTTTTTGGGGCATGAAGTAGTCGCAGTAGCACCCACCAAGGCAGCGATCAAGTGGGGACTCGATCGGTATTCACCTGAAATGTTGATTGTCATTCCATCTGCTGGCGCTCCTGACAGGGAAGAAATCCGTGCTTTGACGGCCGCGTCGGAAACGGTGGCTCTTTGTTTGCACACCGGGCCGACGCTCCAAGGAGCAACAACAGACTTAAGCACACTCAGCGATGACCTGCGGGAGTACGACTTGGTTGCAGTCCCTGATCTGCAAACCTTCGATGAATACGCGAACCTGGGCACCTTCCGACTCTCTCTGATTGAACCTGCAGTTCATCCGCCAGCGTTAATGAACTTTGTTCCTTCCGAACGACGAGGAGTTGTAGTTGTAGGAGACGCGGACCCAGAAAATATTGATGTCGTGATGGGTTTAGATCACCTAGACGATGTCGCCGTCATGGGAGAAGGCTGGTCAGAATTGCCACTCGACGTGTCAGTCATCGACGCTTTGCCTCTGCCGGAACGAGCCACCTTGTTTGCCGGGGCGCACTTGTTAGTTGAGTTGCCAGTTTCGTTGGCTCATCAATCACAGGTGAGGAAATCTTTTTTTGAACTTGGCCTGTCCAATAGCGTCTACGAAGCTGCTGTTGTGGGAACGCCGGCTCTTGTTCAAGCAAGAGCCGCAGTCGGCCATGTTTTGGTTCCAGGTGACGAAGTTGTGACGTTCCAATCAAGCGAAGATCTGGCGCACTTGGTTCCGGTGCTTATTGCTGACAAACAAGAACTGGAGAAAATTGGAGAGGCGGCATGGTCGCGGGTTACCGCTGAACACACCTGGGCTCAACGATGGCGATCATTCTTCGAACCATGGGGTGATGATTTAGATGTGGCTCGAGACGAAGAGGTTCGTTATCTCGGGCAGGTCGAAACGCTGATTCGAGCAGGTTAAAGCCACTGAGATTTCTCAGTGTTGCCCCATCAGTTCTACAAATCGTTCTGGTGAAATGTTGCCTCCAGACAAAATGACCCCAATTCGGTTTCCCGCGGGTTTGACTGCGCCTGCCAAAAGGGCGGCCAAAGCACAAGCACCGCTGGGTTCTACGGTCTGCTTTTGGAATCGAAATAAATAATCCATGGCGTCAAGAATCTGATCGTCGCTCACCGTCGCTATCTCAGTGACGTGCTGTTGCATCACAGCGAATGTGTGAACACCGGGCGACGTCGTTTGCTGCCCGTCAGCAATAGTTTCTGGGACATCAATTTCTATGATTCGGCCTTCACGAAGCGATAACTGAACGTCGTTGCCGGAATCAGGCTCAACACCCACAATCTCGCACTTTTTGTTTTCGCGGTGTGCTGCTAATGCACTACCAGAGATCAATCCACCTCCCCCCACTGGCACAATCAATTGGTCTAGGGGACCGGAATCTTCGAATAATTCTTGGGTGCAAGTTGATTGACCAGCAATTACATCTGGATGATCGAACGGAGGGATCAGGGTTAAGTCCCTGTCCTGTACTACCTCAGCGGCGATATCTTCACGACGTTGGGTATAACGGTCGTAGCTAATGATTTCAGCGCCGTAACTTTCTGTAGCGGCCCGTTTCGAATGCGGGGCATCAGTCGGCATCACGATGGTTGACGGAACAGCGAATAGCTGGGCAGCACGCGCGACAGCTTGAGCGTGGTTGCCTGAGGAATAGGAGATGATTCCTAATTGGCGAACAGAATTTGGTAGCGCGGCAATCGCGTTGAATGCGCCGCGGAATTTAAAGGCGCCAGTCCGCTGCAGATGTTCTGCTTTGAGATGGACTTCCGCGCCGACGCGTTCGTCTAGGAGACGGGACCTAAGTACCGGCGTTCGTCTAACCACACCCGCAAGGCGTGCAGCGGCAGCATCAAGGTCTATTTCAGAGGACAACTAGAACTCCGGTTGACTGGCTCACGAGAAACAGTCGAACAGTTCTTGTATGGCGTGCATTTGGCCGCCGCTAGTGCTGGAAGGCACCAGAATTGGAGTCTTACAACCCTGGTCGAACCACTCTTCTACCCCTTCCCTTACTTCGTTTTGAGAGCCATAGAGTGTCGCGTTCGATAGCCATTCATCCGACATACATGTCAAGACTCGATCTCGGTCTCCATCGCCAAGAGCGGCTTCTATGCCTTCCATCTCCTCGACGTACCCAGCTTGTTTCCAATAGTTGCGGTAGTTGGGTAGAGCTACATATCCCTGCAGAGTTTTTCTGTTCCGTGCAGCGCCGGCTTCCCGATCGTCATCGATCACAGTCGGAATCATGTTGCCAATAAAGAAATCACTACCCTGAACATCTTCTGGTATGTCAGCGACTGAATTGTTGAAGTCATTGCGGCTTGCATTCGCCCACACTGCTCCCGCACTAATTTCGACTGAGAGTTCAACCATTTTTCTTCTCAAGGTCGCCAACACAATTGGAGGCAATTCTCCGTGATGGTCGGCGGCTCGCTGCATCGCGGCTACATAGTCGCGGGTATCAGCTAAAGGTTTTCCTGGAGTAATTCCTAAACGTTGGTGAACGGGTCCATGGGTTACACCTATCCCCAATCGGAATCGTCCGTTGCTTATTTCGTGGATGAAAGCAGCAGTCGCTGCGAGGTCCTCCGGATTCCTGAAATAAATAGGTTGGACTGAAGTGCCGAAAGTTATTTCATTGGTGACCGAAGCGATCGCTTGGCAAAGAGCAACACAATCACCCATTGAGGGGCAGTAAATACCGGTAAAGCCGCGCTGTTCGATTTCAGCAGCGATATCGAGTGTTTGTTGACGGCGGCCGCTCACCGCAGCTAACGAAATCGCGGGCATAGTCATTAGAGGTCCCTCCTCAAGGGAATTTACGATTTGTAACGAAATTCAATACCTTGATCATGCCTGCAAAATCGCTTGTTTGCTTAAGTCGTGCTCCAAGCTTTACTTCGGTACCCTCTGAGAGTTATTGGGGCTGTAGCTCAGTTGGCTAGAGCACCTGCTTTGCAAGCAGGGGGTCGTCGGTTCGATTCCGATCAGCTCCACAAACAAAACCCCTGGAAACAGGCTTTAACCACAACCCTCTAACGAGACAGGGGGTTGTGTTTTTGGTTTAGGGGCACCTCCGGGGCATCAGAGAACGTGGATCTTGGATCGCGGATATCGTGGACGCAGCGTCAACACGCACGGCCGTGCGTTGCGTTCCGGGAGCTCGAC
>Ga0163108_10000242_pt1 | contig 40826 bp, 19 predicted proteins | sample Fk1155metaG_FD_109644 | JGI IMG/M metagenome (GOLD analysis project Ga0163108, IMG submission 109644) | Marine microbial communities from the Central Pacific Ocean - Fk160115 155m metaG | ecosystem: Environmental > Aquatic > Marine > Oceanic > Photic zone | place: The Central Pacific Ocean...
CCCCTTGATCGCGGTCTCTCCAATCCTGGGAGGGGAAGGAGAGGATTATCTCGTTGCCCGCTTTATTGCGCGGGAGTGTTGTCGTTGGGGGTTTTCAGCTTATTTTCTCTACCAGGAGCGATCCATATTGTCTCCTTCCAGGGATGCGCTTGGGCTCGAGGCGCGAATGCGCCGGGTGGTGAGAGACAACATCAGCGCCCTGGATGCTTTTTCAACTCTCGATGAGATCGATTCTGAACGAATGGGATCCTTCGGCGTCAGCCTTGGCGCGATCAGGAATGTCGCATTCATTGCCACTGAACCGCGATTGAAGGTGAATGTGCTCTGTCTTGGCGGATTGGATCTAGGTGCGATCATCAAGGAATCGAGGGAGAAGATGGTATTGCGATACCGTTCAATCCGAAAGGAGAGGGAGGGAATGTCACCTGGCGAGCTCGAACTCGAATTCCAGCAGTATTTCTTCTCAAACCCCGAGAGATTGGCTGCGAGTATCTCCCCGGGAGAGGTGCTGCTTTTCCTGGCTGTCTACGATGAGGTGGTTCCCTACACTGAAGGGCTGGATCTTCGTCGGATGTTAGGGGGTCCGGAGGCTTACCTGTTGCCTTTGGGCCATTACACAGCCTTTGCCTCCGCTCCCTGGATTACTTCAACTGCTCTCGAGTGGGTGTCTACAGGCTTACACAAACTCGGACACCCGGCAGCAGCCCGGAAGAAATGGCCTAAGTGACTGTCAGTCAGCAAGGTAGGTAATCCGTTCGAATTGGCTTAGATCTTCACTTTGCGGGCTATAGAATTGGTTCTGCGGATTCGGTTCGTATTTGATTGATTTGTTTTCGGGGTGCCCAGGTGTTCCGAATCATCAATCTCCTGAGAATTCCGGGAGAGTAAAACCAATGAAGGGGTTCTCTTTTTAGGTAGAGAAAAAAGCTGGCCTGGTCGGCCCCGTTTCTTTTTCACTGCAGGCACGAGCTTCTGTGGAAGGGAGCTGGATGGCCTCAAACGAGCTTCAGTTAGGGTTCTATTTCTTTTTTTAACTGCGATTGACTAGCCCAGTTTGTAGAAGTATCATCGGTTCCTTAAGTTTGGGATTAGGATCTGTTAGCCTTCTGCGGCGCCTAAAGTTAACGAGGAAAATGCGTCGCGGAAAAATAGTGCTGGCCGTTCCAGCGTGAAGACATGTTGCTGCTTAGACTTTCATGATTTTGAGAGTTTCTTGTTGAGGTGCATGGGCAATGAGGCCTGGCTCTTGGCAATAATCCAAACCGGCAATTCGACTTGATTCACCTTGGATCTGATTCAGCAGAATTTTTTGAATCACTCACCAAATTCAAACCAATCTTTGTGTCTCCCGAGGGGGGGACTGTTTTTCAGTTGTCTAACAACTCCGATTCTGTAGTGAGTTGATTGTCTTTCCCGGCTCACGATGAGTTTCGGAGATTACGGGTTAAATCAGTAGGTGTTAGTCTGAAATGCCTCTAGGAGGAAAAATGAAACGAAAGTTATTGGGTTTCCTGCCAGTGATTTGCGCTTTGGTTTGCACGAGTACCGTGTATGGCCAGTCCATGTCGCTTGGCGATGCCACCGGAGAGTTTGGTTCTGTAGTTGATGTTTCCCTGAGCCTCGGCTCGGACAATGATGTCCAGGGACTCGTCGCTGCGTTTGATTGGGATGACAGCGACGGATCAGGTGTGGACCTGGTTCCTTCAGCCGCCCTGGCTGATGCGGATGTCGTTCAGACTCGGATCGAGTCAGGTTATGGCGTGCTGGGTGTCGTCGTTGACACCGATGGCGCCGGCCCCGTGGCGATCCCCGCCGGCGACAGTGTTGTCGCTACTCTGAAGATTCAGTGCGGAGATGGCCCGGCTGCTTCCACCACCGCCGTCAACTTCCAGGACGGTTCCTATGCCACCGTCGATGGTGGTCCGGCCCTGGACAACATCCTTGTTGTCGATGGTCAGTCGGTAGGAGCGGACGATGGTCTCGGCCTCAATTCTGGTTCCTTCAGTTGTACGCCTCCCCCGCAGCGAATGAGTATTAGCAACGGCGGCAACATGGGCGACAGCCTGGAAGGCTCCGCCCGCGTCCTTCTCAGCGCCCACAGCGCAGTCGAAGGCTTTGTCACTGCCGTCTGTCATGGCAATGGCATCACCCTTGACTCGATCAGTGTTGGCTCTGCTGCTGCTGCTGCTGACTTCTCGACTGAAGAGGTGAGTGAGGCTGGCGGCGCCCTGGGCGTGGTTATGGATCTTGAAGATCCTGTTGCCAATCCTCCCGTGATTGGGCCTGGCGATGGTCTTCATATCGCTACCTACAACTACACCTGTAACAACAACAGCAATATGACCGTTCCGCTGACTCTTTGTGACGGTGTTCTTGGTGATCCCGCCAAGGATAACCTGATTGTTCAGGGTGGTCTCTCGATCGGCGCAGCTGACGGTCTCATTCTCGAGAATGGCACCTTTACCTGTAGTCCTGTCGTGATTGTCATTCCGCAGGAGAACTGCAACAACGGTGTGGATGACGATGAGGACGGCCTTGTGGATGCCGACGATCCGAATTGCGCGACAACGTTCCTTTGCCAGGCTCGCGGCGGCGGTGAGATCACTGCCGGCTATGGCGGCTCGGTCGAGGTTTGCTTCGCGATCTTCAACCCCGAAGACAATGCCGTTGGTCTTGGTCAGCCTGACCACCTGCAAGGTTTTTCGATGGCGGTGACCTTTGATTCGATCCTGACAGCCAGCGAGAACCTTGACACCAGTGGCACGATCCTCGAGGCTCTTGGCGCTGAGTTCGTCAATATGCAGGTCGACAATGACGACAACGACGGTGATGGCCGCGAGCTTATCATCGGTGTTCTGGTCGACGCCCTGCCTCCTTTTGACGGAGCTTCGATCCCGCCCCTGTCGACGCCGCAGCCCATGGGCTATGTCACCTTCGATGTCGAAGATGACTCGGCTCTCTGTGGAACCAGTGTCGATATCAGCTTCACTGACGGTATCAATGGCGTCGGCCGAGTGCCGATCAAGAACCTTGTCTCGGCAGAGAACCAGTCGCGCAGTCCTTCTCTGGAGTCCTGCAGCGTTGGTATCTTTGGAGACGAGTTCTTCTTCCGCGGCGACTGCAACTTCTCCCTTATGGGGACGATGGCCGTCGACATTGCGGATGCCGCCTCTGTGATCGCCTATCTCTTCCTGCCCGGTGCCTGGCAGTTCCAGCCCGGCTGTCTCGACGCCTGTGATGCGAACGATGATGGTCGTGTGGACCTGGCGGATTCGGTAGGGATTCTGATGTATCTCTTCCAGGACGGCATGCAGCCGCCCGCTCCCGGTCCCGGTTGGGACAAGGCTTCGCAGGCCGGTACGCCTGCTGGCAGAGATCCGACAGAAGACAGTCTCGACTGTGCTCTCGGAGCCAGTTGTGACATTGTCGCTGGCCAGTAATCTGTTTCCGGGAAGGCTCTACCCGTCGGCTTTGGCCGACGGGTAGAGCCGGCTCCCGGCTTATATTTCGCAGAGAGACGAGGCTTGCTGAGGTTTTCGGAGTTCTGCCTGGATCGTGGGGCTGAGCTGGTTTCCCGGGGGGGATACGCCAGCGGGAAAAGAAGAATACGAAATAACGAATTCCCCGGATCGTAAAGAAAAGAGTGTCCGCTCGAGCCTGGGGGCTGAAGTGCGAATTAAGGCGGAAACTCATCTGTCGGAAACAAAGACCAATCGACGGGCTGTTTCGCCCGAGTTAATTGAAAGTGAATAGGAGAATATGATGGGTAGGATCTCAACCACCCTGGTCGCTGGATTCCTCTGTCTCTGTTGGACAGCGGCTTTAGAGGCTCAAGGTAGCTTTAGCTATAGTTTTGAGGATGCGCCTGCAAGCATCCAGGCGGAAGCGGGATCAACGGTACCTTTCCAGGTTAAGTTGATTCTCGGTTCCAGCGGACTTGACGGTGCCACGGGTCCCCAGGGCTGGTCTCTGGGTGTAGCCAATGATGGAGTCAATCTTTCAGCTGTAACCACCGCGGGTTCGGCTGCGGCTGATGTCGCCGACGGAGGCCTTCGAAATACCGGCTTTGAGGTTTTTGAGATTATCGATCCTGACAACAATGGTGGTCAGCAGGGTCTCGTCCAGGCCCTGGTGCTCTCTTTTGTCATGCCAATCACCTTACCTCCGAATACCGATCAGATTGTTGGTTTCGTCGATTACGAGGCTACTGTAGGAGCCGAGGCCTCTACTGGAACGGTTGAGTATCGCAATGGCCTGGTTGGCTCGGGCCAGCCGGTGAACAACGATGTCACCTTTGAGGGTCAGACGGCTACGCCGACCCTGGCCGCCCTTACTATCAACATTGAGCCGCCTCCACCGCCGGAGGCTGACTGTGAAGATGGCGAGGACAACGATGGCGATGGTGCCGCTGATTGTGACGACTCCGATTGCGCCGACGCGGCGGTTTGTGCCGGCGGTACGGATCTCAAGCTTGGTACCCCGGACAATTCGGATGCCTCCGAGATCGCCCTCTGTTCCTCTGAGGGTGGTGGAGAGGCACTGGTGACTGCCTATATCGGGCCGAATGATCCCAACGATCCCCCGAATGCGGGTGCCCAGGGTTGGTCGCTCGGAATCGAGCACAACCCCGCCGAGCTCACGATCACGAACGACACCTACCCGACAACCTCGGGAACGGTTGCCGGCGATGTGAACGACGGCGGGATCAGGAATACCGGATTTGAGAAGACCGAGATTATCGATCCGGGAAGGAATGATGGTCGTGCCGGGCTTGTTTCAGCCGTGGTACTCTCGTTTACCATGCCGATCGTTCTCGATGCCACCCAGGATCAGTCCATACTTCGGGCGCGTTACGTTGTTGCTGAAGGCGCCGGTGGAGAGGGCTTCTCCTCTGAGATTAACTTTACTGATGGATTGATTGGCGCCGGCCAGCCGGTTGATACCGTGCTGACGGTCCAGGGCCAGACGGTGGCTCCCCGCCAGATTAGCGGAATTACGATTGTCCATAGCGAAGACGCCTGTTCGCCCCCGAGCGCCGTGTTTGTGCGCGCAGATGCGAACAATGATGACAAGGTCGATATTGCTGATCCGATCTATACGATCAACTGGCTCATTCGCAATGGCCCGACCCCGGCCTGTATCGCTTCTGCGGATTCAAATGACGACGGCAAAACCGATATTTCGGATGCGCTGTTTACGATCGCGTACAGGTTCATGGCTGGTCCCGTACCGGCGGCTCCTTTTCCCTCTTGTGGAGAAGATGCTACGCCGGATGGATTGGCTTGCGAGAGTTCTTCCTGTCCATAAAATCGGGTTAAGTTAGGGTTGCTTGGGCGGCATCTTCGAGAGATGCCGCCCATTTTTTTTTGCATCGAGCCGGGCAGGAAGGGTCCTTTGAAGAAAAAATAATAGGACTTCCATCGGGGGGGGCAGGCGGTACACTCGATGACTCAGGTTTTTGAAAGGATGGGTCGGTTTGCCCATGGTGTCTTTTCTCTGATCTGAGTTCTCAGGCTTCGAGAGCGTTTGGACTCGAGCCATTTAGTCGTGTTTCGGTTCGCAGAGCCGTGTCGAGGAGTGGTTTGGAACTTCCTTGCTGTGCCAGGTGAGCCGGTTTTATTGTGAGCCCCCTTGCTCTGCATGGGCCGGGGTGTTCGCCTCCGTCTTTCACAGGCGGAGAGTAAGAGATGGCTTATGCTTCCAGGAAGTCCTGGTTTCCTATTGCCGTAACTGTGACTGTAGCTGTTGATTCGCCGGCTGAGACTATATGGCTCACCTGGTGGTTCACTTCAATTAACGATTAAGGTCAATGCGGCCCCGGGGGGGGAGATCTGTCTTGATAGATCGGCGGTCGCCGCAGGGGCTTTTTGATTACTGACAACATGGAGGAGAATGATATGAAATATCTTCTCGGAAGCTGTTTCGGTTTCTTGACGGCATTCTGCCTGGCAGGTGTGGTCAATGCCGGGGATTGTGCGGATGCGTCGCTGAGCATCGCGATTGTCGACGAGGCCATTGTCGAGTCCGCTGACATCAGCGCTCTTGATGGTATTGACGCGCCTAGGCTCTCAACTGTCTATGCAGCTGAGGGTGATATCGGTACCGCTACTGTACATGCCGCGATTGTTTCCAATGGCATTGCTGCCGGCGGTGTCCAGGGCTGGTCACTTTCCGCCCTGGTTACCGGAGGAATCCCCACCGGTGCGAATCTTGATGGAACCGCTGGCGCTGATGTCAGCCAGGGTGGACTGCGCAGCGTCGGTTTTGAAAAGACCGAGGTCGTGGATCCTGATCGCAACGAAGGATTTTTGGGCGCGGTAAGCGCCGTGGTGCTCTCTTTCACCATGCCGGTGACCTTGAGCGGTTCTGGAACCGCTGGCGTCTTGAATATCGAGATCGCCACTTCGGAACCCCTGGGCGCCGAGCCCCAGGCGGTACGGGTTGCGTGGCAGGACGGCCTTGTTGGCGCTGGCCAGCCGGTTGCGAATGTAGCCACCGTCAGCGGCGCCACGGCCGATTTCTGTACGTGCCAGGCCGCCGATGTCGTTTTTGAGAGGGTCGTCTACCCTTCCTTCCTGCGCTGTGATCCGAATGATGATGGCCAGTCCGACATCGCTGACGCGATTTTTATTGTTAACAGTCTCTTCCGCGGCGGGGCGGCGGCAACGTGCCTTGCCAGCGTCGATTGTAATGGAGACGGACTGAATGACGTTTCCGACGCGCTCTACAATATCGCTTTCAGATTCTCCGGAGGCCCGGCGCCAAGTGCCCCGTATCCCTCCTGTGGAGAGGCCGGTGATGTTGATTGCGAGTCGTCGATTTGTAATTAGGTGAGTGAAATCTGAGCCGGGCTTGAATTGCCGTCAGGTTTCAAGCCTGGAATGTACTGAATCTGAAGAGACGGGCCTGGTGAGCTGAAAGCCTCCGGGTCCGTCTCTTTTTGATGTTAGTGGAGAGTTAAGTATTTCACCTGAGGGCTCTCAGCGGGTAGCCCAGAGAGCTCTTCTCCAAAACTGGTTTCTTTTATTAAATGCTAGTATCTCAGGGTGAGATCAAGGGATAGAATTGCGTTCGCATAGTGTTATCGGACCAGTGTGTTCTCTTGAGGGTCATGAAAGAGGGCGGCTGGTTTTAAATAGAAATTGTGATCCGTGTCGTGAGACGACGACTTGTTCCGACTCTTGGGATTTCAGATAGCTGCATCCGGAAATTCAACATTCCGGTTGGCATGATGTCGATCCCGGAGAACGAGGGGATCGTGTTTAGTTCCGGGAGGAAAAAATGAGAAGTCTGGTTTTCCGTGGCGTAATCCTCACAGGATTACTTGTACTTGGAGCCGGCACCGCTTTTGCGCAGCCGACTTTCGATCTTGCAATCGGCGGCGGCGGAGATGTTGCCGGCAATCCTGGTTCGGCTCATTCTCTCGAGCTGACCTGCACCATGTCCCAGGGCGGGGATGCGGATGGAGGAGCCCAGGGGTGGTCGATCAGCCTGGCGGCTGAAGGTTGTGTCGCGATCACTGGAATTACGACAGAAGGAACGGCTGCGGCCGATGTCTCACAGGGCGGGCTTCGCAATACCGGTTTTGAAAAGAGCGAAACGACGACCGAGGCTGGAGCGGGATCTCCCTGCGATGGTCTTGAAGGCGCCGTGAGCGCCGTGGTGCTGTCTTTTGTGCAGCCGATCACCTTGCCCTCCGATTCCGTCAACGAGATCGCCAAGGTCGCGGTTGAGGCGACGATCCCTGAGGAGGGCGGCGCGGGCACCGTGTCTTATTCCGATGGTTGCAAAGGCGCCGGACAGCCGGTCGAGAATACGGTCACCTGGAATGGCCAGACAGTCGATCCGTCCTTCTCTTCGGCAAACATCAACTGCATTGCCGCGGTTACCTGTGAGGGTGCGAGTCCTAACCTGATCTTCCAGGCGGAGAGTCTCGGCCAGGCTGCTGAGTTGAACGCCGGTATGCTGGCAGGATCAGTCGATGACGATGCTTCCCTTTCGGTTGAGGTTCCTACCGGAGGGACTGGAGCGGTCGACGTTTATGCCGCGATTGTCAGTAACAACACGGGCGGCGACGGAGTACAGGGCTGGTCGCTCTCAGCTGCCGTCAACGGCGGCGTGGACATCGTCGGCGCCACGACCGATGGCACCTCCTCTGCAGATGTCAGCCAGGGCGGACTGCGCAACACCGGCTTTGAGAAGACCGAGGTGGTTAATCCGGACGACAACGGCGGTCAGCAGGGCGCGGTAAGCGCCGTGGTGCTCTCCTTTACCATGCCGATTACTCTGGATGTTGTCGGTACGGCTACCGTGCTCGCGCTCTCGCTCGAGTCATCTTCGGCGCAGGGGGCTGACGCGATTACAGGCAGCATCTCCTGGGACGATGGGCTGGTTGGAGCCGGCCAGCCGGTGGCCAACGTCGCCACTGTTGGCGGCAGCTCCGCCGATTTCTGTGCCCGCCAGGTTCTGAATGTTTCGTTCACTGAGATTGAAGATCTCAGGAGTTCTTTCCTTCGCGGAGACGTCAACAGCGATGGCAAGATGGACATTGCTGACCCTATCAATGTGGTCAACTATCTCTTTCGAAATGGTCCTGAGCCCTCTTGTGAAGATGCGGCAGACGCAAACGACGACTCCAATGTCGACGTTACCGACGTCATGTTGATGATCAATCATCAGTTCCGTGCCGGTGAGGCACCTTCGGCTCCTTTCCCCGCCTGCGGCAGGGATGGCGACTCGATTATGGATGATGATGGTCTTGGCTGTGACAGCGATACGCAGGGCTGTTCCTGACCCATTTCGCTGCTAAATGAAGAGTATGAAATCCCCGTGACAGAATTGCTCCAGTCACGGGGATTTTTCTAATTCTCGGTCTGTTCCGGGTGTTATTCCAGGTTGCTGAAAAGCAGCTGTCCTATCTCCTGCGGGCGATCCCAGAGCCCTTCAGGAGGCTTCTGCAGCGTCCAAGGCGCTGTTCAGGGGGAAAGGGGCAAGTATTTGAAGGATCTCTTCTGTCCCGAATGACGGCCTTCTGACGGCGCATATACCTTACAAAGACCTGATCTTGCTGTTTTTGCCTGAAATCAACCGTTTGAAGCCATTTTTCTATCTCGGATTGGCTCCTTTATTTACCTGCGTTGACAGCCTTCTGGGTGAGCCATATAATCGTGATTGGTCTCATTTTTTTGTGTCTGAATGAACCGCCTTCCGTAAGTTCTGCCTTTGTTGATTATTGCTTTTTGCTGGTGGAAAACAGCTGAGCTAAGGGCAGCGAAGCGGAGGAAAGCCAGCCCGGTTGACCGGCAACTGGCTGAATTATTGAAGAGATTGGCGCCTGATCTCAGGTGAAGCCGTCGCCTGGTACAGACTGGCGGAAGCGGCTGAGAACAGCGGCGCCATTACTGGAAAACCAAGTTTATTAGCGGTAAAGCCTGCCCCGAGCGGAGGCTTCTATTGCATTGTTTTTATTGTCGCATTTTCAATGCGCAAGGAGAGTGAAATGCAGGCCTTGAATACATTATGGCGGTCCTGGGTCGTTCTGACCGTCATGGTCCTGTCTCCCGTTCTTTTCGGGCAGGCCGGGGATTTTGACCTCGAGATCCGACTCGACAGGGGGGAAGGGGGAGCCTACGGGCCAGGCGATACGGTCATGGCCACTCCCGGAGTCGTTTCGCGGGCGGGTGGAACGCAGGGCTGGTCCTTTGGTGTTCGTCACGATCCGGCTGTCTTGCAGGCCGAGAGCGTCACCATGAAGGGGTCTGATGCTGAGGCGGCGCTCGTCGCTCCCAGCTTTACTCTCACCGAGATTATCGAATCAGATGATGGAACTCGAATCGGCATTATCCAGGGTGTCGTACTTTCTTTTATCGAGCCGGCCGAGGTTCCGGTGTCAGATTTCTTCAGCTTCTGCTTCGCCAACTACACCGTGCTCGGATGCGCCGAAGGCGTTGAAGGGATAGCGACGGAAATCAACTTTGTCTCCGATCTTTCGCAGCCCGGCCGCGTTCCTGTTGAGATCAACCTGACCATTGATGGGCAGGCGATTCTTCCTGACCAGATAACGGGCGCCGGCGTCAACGTTGCCTGCGCCATTCCGCCTGTTGAGGACGACGTCTCCCTGGGCCTCTCCTTCAGTTCCGAGGAGCCATGTGTGTTGCCGGCAGATCGAGAGGACACGCTCGATGTCCAGGTCGAGGTATCTAACCTGGGTAAGGAAAATCCCGTCGACCTGCAGGGCTGGTCCTATTCTGTGAGAGTCGATCACGAGCTTGTCGAATGTATCGCGGTCACTCCCGGGCCGGCTGTCGCCGCCCTGAATGGCGGCGAGGGGCCTGAGTTCCTGAATTACAAGCTCGATGATCGGGATATAGATGGGACGATCACCGGTATCAGTGTCGGGGCTGTCGTGCAACTGGGTGCTCCGGGTACAGAGGTTCTCAGCCTTGAACCCCTGTCCGCCGTCCCTCTCGATTCCATTACGTTGAGATCACTGGTCTCTCTTGTTGGAGACGATTCGAGAGATGTGGAACTCAGCTTTGTAGATACCACCCTTGGTGAAGACCGGCCGCTGGAGATCCTGTTCGTCGTTAACGGTGACGGGGTTGTTCCTGAGTTCGTTGAAGAAACAAAGACCGTGATTCTCCAGGGCATCCCAGTCGCTCTCGACCCGACATTCATTCGTGGAGATGCGAACAACGATGCCCATGTGGATATCGCCGATGGAATCTGGATCGTTCAGATGCTGTTCTACAACGGTCAGATGACAGCCTGCCTTCCGGCTGCGGATGCCAACAATGATGGGGCGTTGTCCATCTCCGATGCGCTGTACATCATCAACTACAGGCTGCAGCCAGGTTCCACGAACTTCGCACTCTACGCTCCGCCCGATGGGCCCTACCCCGATTGCGGGACAGTAGAAGGTCTCGGAATTGATGATTGCGAGCCTGGGTCACATGTATGCTTCCCCGCTAACTGAAGATTGTCAGTAAAAGGCGGCTCTTTCGAGGCTATCCAGCGTCTGGATGGGGATTCAGACTAAAAATTATCGCCACAGGGACAGATTTCCGGGGCAGCTGATATATTCTGTAAGCCATTAAATATAATGGGCTTATGGATACGGTTGTGGGTGGAAAGTTGAATTCTCCCTGTTCAGGCCTTAACATTGAACGTATCCCCGTAACATACCTTGTCCGCGATTCCAGCGGGCAGAATGGTTCTGAATAATACGGCAGTTGATGAGGGGGAATTTCAGTTTCGCAAACTGCGGACCTCCAGTTGAGGAGAATCCGGGTCTCTGAGGCGGCCTGAAATTTCCCGAGTTGAATAAAAGTTCCCGTGGGCTACCTGGAGAAATCCGGTAGAGGGGTACTTAATGAGTTTTGGCAGGATGCCGGATGTTCCTCCTGTGATACGATCTTCTTTCTGGATCTTCCTGGCATCTGACTGGTTTCCACCCCCAGAGAAGTGATTATGCTAAGAGAGTCTTCCCTCCCCGTTTTTCCGCGTTTCGTTCGCCTGCTGAGTCTCCTGGTGCTTCCGGCCCTGGCGGTTCTGCCTGCCTGTAAATACGATTCCGCGGATGTTGAATGGACCATTCCCGCCCGCGGTGATAGCGAAATCATGGCTCAGCCGGTCATAGCTGTCCGGCTCACCAATACGATGACCGCGTCCGACATCACGAATACAGAGTCGGGAATGATTACCGTGACCGGTGACCAGACCAGCGGTGAATACAGCGGCACGATTGTCGTCGCCAATGAACAGGATGTTTTCAGCGGCCAGACGATTGCGGAGTTCCAGGCTGGAATCAACCAGCCGCCCGAGCTGATCGATCCCCTGGATCCTGAGGCGGGAGTAGAGGAGCCGGCGGGGGACAATACCCTGGTGTTCCTGCTCAGCCCGCTTGAGCAGTTCAAGCCCGGTGAACGGATTACGGTGAAGGTGTCTGAAAACGTCACCGTGCTCAACGTTCCTTTTTCAGGCCCCTATGTTTTCAGCTTTACCGTTGAAGGCGGAGAGGCTCGCTCGGAGGGGGAGCTTTTTGTGCGTGAGACCATCCCGCTGCAGTCTTCCGGGGCCGCGGGCCTGAGACCGGCGGTGACCGCCTATCTCAGCGAGAACATCACCGCCGGGACCGAGAGTGACGCGGTCAGGGTGATGGGGGGACAGTCTGGAAGCCACGCGGGCGGCGTCTCGCGGCTGGAACAGAACGATTTGTTGACCAGCGTGGTTCATGTTCTTGAAGCCTCTGACAGTTTCCTGCCCGGGGAGAAGGTCAGCGTGGCCTTCACCAGCAATATCAGCGCCGCCGATTCGTCTCCATTGTCTCCTTACCAATTGATCTTCCAGGTTCGTCCCGGTCTGAACGAGGGCGGCTGGGAACCGGATTATCTCGAGCCATTGGCGCCTGATCGGGCTGTCGCAGTCCTGGCGGCTGATTTTATGCCGGGCTCAGGGGCGGTTGAGTTGCTCACTGTCAGCTCCACCCTGGCGACTCTCTACAATTCCCAGGGGCGCCAGGGTACAGCCGCGGTGCCCGCAGGCTGGACCTTTACGGATGCCGTGGCTGTGGATGCGGACGGTAATGGATCGGTCCAGATCGTGGCGATGCTTCTGGGTTCCCAGGGAGAGCTGCGGTTGCAGGAGTACCGTGTTGGCGATTCGGGCGCGATCTCTTCTACCGAGTCCCGGTTGGATTTCGCAACCCTTTCCGATGGGGATGAGGGGGGCTCCTCGGCCAGTCTTTATCTTGCCGACCTGGATTCAGACGGCTTGCCGGAGCTGATGGCCCTGCATGGGGATGGCAGCTTTGCCGCTGACGCGGTACCTGGTCTTCCCGCCGGACTTGGCGATTTTGGTGACCTTGGCGACCTCGGACTCCCGGTGGAAGAGGAAGAGCCGGAGTCTACCGGCTACCTGACCATCTTTCAGTTGACCATGGGTCTTCCCGCTGATGGCCAGTTTGACCTCAATGATCCCGAGAATCTTCTCGAGCTCCAGTTCGCGCCTCTGCGCAATCCCATCTCGGGATTTGACCCGAGCCGGAAGATCCAGCTTGCGGACCTCGACAACGATGGCCGCCTGGACCTGGTCAGCGAGGCGATGGACGGCGACCTGGCTGGAAGCCTGGTTCTCTATCGAAACCAGACCACCAGCGCCAATCCTTTCTCTTTCCGGAAGGTGGGAGCTCTGAAGGATTCCGCCGGAGGCGATTACGCTCCTGATGCGTGGATCGTTTTCGATTTTGATACAGATGGAGATGCGGATGTCATCTCCTGGAAGGACAGCTCAGCCCTCCTGCATGAAAACACCTACCGGGATGTGGGTGACCTGCTCGCGGGGGGACTTGATGGAAGCAATGACCTGCTGGGAAGCCTCACCGGCGACGAGCCGCGCGGACTCCTCTTCGAGGAGGTCGTTCCCGAGACGGCTGATCTCAACGGAGTCGTCGCTCAGCGGGGAGACCTCCTGGAGGCCTCCAACCTCGATGGAGATCCGCTTGGTTCCGCTGACCTGGTGGTCGGCGGCGCAGGCGAAGAAGATCGAGGCAGCCTCGTCGTTCTGAGAAACCAGAGCATTCCGGGCGTCGGGCAGAGTTTCGAGAAGATCGAGCTCGATGCCGGAGAGGCGGGAGTCGTCTCGGGCCTCGCGCTGCTTGATCTCAATGGAGATACAGGCCTTGATGTCGCCACGGTCTCCGATGATTCTCCGCTGGTCTATGGGTCGCTCGGAGTCCAGGCCGCGACGGTTCCCGATCCTACCCGTTACCGTCTGCAGCCTGTGGATGAGAATGGCAATGACGTCACCATCGATCACCTGGCAAGCCTTGAAGCGAACGACGTCTTCGGGGTGAAGGTCTTTGCGGATATCCAGGCCTCTTTTTCAGGTTATTCCGTAGCCCTCGACTATGAGCGGTTTGAGCTTGATTACCTCGGCTTCACCGAGCCATCCGGGTTTGAGCAGTTGGCCTTGTTTGAGGCCTGCCCCCAGGATGAGAGCGATAACAGCTGCGCGGGGTTCGCCACCGCCTCGATGACCTACCAGCAGGACACCACCGGAGCCGCCTTCGACAACGTCGAACTGGGTGTCTTCAGGTTCCGCTGCCGCCAGGTCTTCGGGCGTACCGACACTCGCATCGGGTTTGCCCCTTCCGGAGCTACGGTCGTATCCAATGTCCTGACGGCTGTTGAGGCGGGGGTCTCGCAGGATGTCCCTGTGGAGGTGGGCGAGGCGATAGAGTTTGAGCTCGAACCCCCGCCTCCGCCGGAGCTCGAGGTGAGCTGCAATGTCCAGGAAAGGGGAGCTCTCTCTTCAGAGGTGCTCATCTCCTGGCAGGCTCAGGAGCTACGCTACGACCGTGTGAATATCAAGGTCGCTGATGTCTTGTTCCCGGGAAATACGGGAATCGATTGGGACAGCGGATTTCATGTTCTGACAGTGTCGAATCCCGGGCTTGTATCCATTACGGTTACAGCATTTCCAGGGCCTGGCTCTGAAAACAGCGTGGAGCGGCCTTGTGAAAACGTAGTCCATGTACCGCAGCCCGGCGATGTGCGTTGCGGTAAGGAGGGTGATCAGAATATCGTGACCTGGGATTGGGATCCGGGGATTGCCGTCGAACAGTTCAGGATCTATCGAAACGGCTCCTTCAGGTCGAGCGTTCTGCCGGTGGGAGGCTTTATTTTTGAGGACAGCCCCTCAACCGACGATGGGAGTGATCTTTACGAGGTCAGCGCGGTCATCGGCGGCATCGAGAGCTCCAGGGGAGCCTGCAGCGGACTTGATCCGGAGCCCTGTGATACAGAGGTTCCCATTCGTTCGCCGGTGGTGGGGACGCTCCTGTCACGTTCGAGCTCTTCGGCTCCATTGAGGATTCGCTGGGACTGGATCAACGGAGAGGCCTACGATCTCATGAGGTTAGAGCTTCTTTTTGAGCCGGCGGCTCCGGACAGCGCTCCGGTCAATCTCTTCGGTGAGACGGGTATGGAACTGGAGGGATCTGAGGCCAACCGGGACTCCTTCATCTACGAAGGTGAGTTGGACCGGGGCGGAGCGGATCCGGGTACCTATACGCTTACCTTGACGGCGACAAAGAACGCTGATGACGCCTGTGATGGGTTCCCGGCAGGAACCCCGATCGACAGCGATTCGGTCACCTTCCAGCCCTTCACGCTGAATGCTCCTGACCTGGCCGAGGTCGGCATCTTGTGCGTCAAGGATTCCGGCGGGATCGCGGTCAGTTGGGACTCTCCCTGGCGCGGCTATGGAGACGGCCCTCTCCAGTTAGAGCTGAGCCATGTCATCGCGGGTGAGACGGTCGATTCGAGGACCGTTTTCGATATCCTGCCCAGTGATGCCGGCTATTTCTTTGATTCGATTGAGCCGGTTGGCTCCTACCAGGTAACCCTGAGCGCCGGCGGAGACGAAGCCAGTTGTGTCGGCGGCGTTATCTATTCACCCTCGATCTCTTTTGGAGCGGTCGTCGCCGCGGTAGGAGAGCCTTCCTTTGAAATTCCGATCGCGGCTTCCGGGCTCTCTTCAGCTATCGAGGCGGTTGAATTCGAGCTCGTGATCCCAGAGACCATCCCGCTGCTGAGCCCTGCGCTCGCTTCGGTTCCCGAAGGTGATGGCTTCAAGCGAATCACGGTGAGCGAGGGCGATCTCGTCCTCAATTCCATCGGGAACTCTTCCGAGGTTGTCCTGGCGAGGCTCCAGGCCGAGCTTCCCGCGGTACTTCCCCAGGCTGACCTCATTCGGCTTGAGAACATACGCGTTCGTTTTGCCGGCTTCGACAGTTGGCGTTCTCTCGACATGGCCGAGGGAGCTATTCAATACGCGAACAGCTACCTGAAGCTCGACCTGGTTCCCGATGCGGAGGACTCCGCGATCTTCCATGTTGCTGTGAAGGGAAGCCTCCGCGCTCCGTCCGAGATATCGAACTATCGCTTCAATGCCTACACCATTCACCTGCAGTTCAACCCCGAGCACCTCGAGCTCCTGCCTGTCGACCAGGAGCAGGCGGGTACGGTCGCCGCTGATCTCGGGGCGATCTTCCTGCCTGTAGAGGATACGCTTCCTGACATCAACTCGAGTGGAGACCTGAGGGTAGGCTGGATCAGCTTCAACTTTTCCACTCTCGGGTCTGACTTTATCGATCCGTTTGAGGACGGAACCGTCCTGAATTTCACCTTCGCTTCGAAGCTGGGCCAGGACGATCCGCGGACCAGCTCGCAGATCACCTTCCTGTTTGACCCCTCCGTCGATCAGCCCACCTCTTTCTTTCCAGAGCAGGCTGTTCCCGGCCGACCGGTGATCGACGCTTTCCTGGATACGAGTGTGACCCTTGGCGGAAATTTCCCCGCCCTCGAACTCTCTTCGGCTACCCCGGTTACGGGGCCGCTTGCCGGTGGGAACGAGATCCGGCTTTCAGGCGAAGGCCTCGATGGCGGCGCCGGGCTTACCCCGGAAATCAGGCTTGTTCCTGCAGAAGGAGGCTCTGGAAGCATCGAGGTTCCCGCTGAGAACATTACCGTTATGGACTCCGGCACCGTCTCCTTTGTCGTTCCCGATGCTCTCGGACCGAGGCCCGTCGCGCTTCCGGCTTCAAGCAGCGCACTCTACGACATCATGCTTTCGACAGGAGGGCAGGAAGCGCTGCTCTCCGAGGTCTATTCCTTCGAATCGCCCAGTCTTGAAGGCGTTGACGTGAGCAGCCTGCGGGCCGGCTGCGGTGATTTCATCGAGGTGAGGGGTACCGGGTTCTCCCGCAGCACCGTGGTGAAGCTGCAGGTCGATGGTCTCGAACCGATGGTCGCGTTGCCTTTTGAACGTTCAGGACGATCGGCTGTTTCAAACGATGGCCGCACGATGCTCGTTCGCGCTCCTGTCGAAGGACTGCCTGTCCTGGACGAGGCCTTCGTGGTGGTCGAGATCCTGGATCCTCTTGATCTTGCCGGCGAGCCCATCGAGATCCTGTCGCTGCCAACGCCCCTGGATATCATCGCGGGAGAGTGTCCGAATATGCAGCCTGCGCCCAATCTGGTCGTGGTCAACCAGGTCCAGCCCAACTCTGTTTCGATCTGTGGCGGCAGCCACGTAGATCTCTTCGGAGATGGATTTACAGATCGTTGCGAGGTTCTGGTGGATGGAACCGTTGTCGATTCCGCTGGGTTCGTATTCCATTCGGGACAGCATCTGAGTTTTTTCGCTCCGAGCCGCGGAAGTGCCGGACAGGCTTCGCTGCGGGTTCGGGATCCGCTGACCCTGGGCGAGAGCGAAGGTTTCCTTCTTTACCTGGAGCCTCCGCGGTTTATTCGTGGTGATGTCGATGGCGACCGGCAGGTTACGGACTCTGATGTGACCCTGCTTTCGAGTCTCCTCTTTGGCGGAGCGGGTGTCTGGCCGGAGAACCATGATGCTGCTGATATCAACGATGATGGCCGTCTCAATTTCGGCGATCTGATGAGATTGCTCCAATTCCTCCAGGATCCCGCCGATGCAACCCAGATGCCGCCTGCGCCGTTCCCCGGGATCGGCTCCGATCCAACCGCTGACGATATCTGCGAGTGAGCACGAGAACCGTTGGCGCTTGACAGAGGTTATAGCGAGGGGTATCGTACTCAGCCTCTGATCGTAAGCACCTTGTATCGTCGGAGCTTACGAATAGTTAGAAGCTCTTGCCCTTTCGGAATACGAGCAATAAGCGATGAGCGTTTCTGCGAACCCGTTCGGTCGGAACGGGTTGAGTTCATCGATCGAGGGCATTTATTCTCACGGGTGGAAGCCGTTCTGAAGACGGTGCCCCTGGGGTCCAGAATGATTGAGGCGAACGTTCCTTGAAACGCGCTGTTATTTCAGATATCCATGCGAATCATGCCGCGTTTGAGGCTGTTCTTGCTGACATAGAAGAGCAGGGCTGCGAGGACATCTATTGTCTGGGGGACATCATTGGCTATGGGCCGGATCCCCGCATTTGCATCACCCTCGCAGGTAAATGCGCTCTCAACTTGCTTGGCAACCATGAAGAGGCTGTTCTCTTTGGGGCGATCGGATTCAACCCGAAGGCGAAGGCCGCGATCGACTGGACCAAGGAACAGCTGAGCATTGAAGGCCAGGAGGAAGAGAACCGCGAGATGTGGAATTTCGTGGGCGGGCTGTCGAAGCATCACAAGGAGGGGGATATCCTCTATGTGCATGGCTCGCCGCGGGATCCCACCCGCGAATACGTTTTCAAGCAGGACATTCGCGATATTCCGAAGATGGACGCCCTCTTCGGCGCTCCTCCGGATTTTGAATGGAAGGTCTGCTTTGCCGGCCACACCCATCACCCCGGAATTTTTTCCCAGTCGACGCCCTATATGTTCCACGATCCCCGCGAAATCGATCATCGCTATGAGTATTCGACTCGTCCCGAGCGGATCCTCGTCAACGTCGGCTCCGTTGGCCAGCCTCGCGATGGAGACAAGAGAGCCTCCTACGTCATCATCGATGACGAGGCCCTTCACTTCAGGCGTATCGAGTACGATGTGCAGCGCACCCTGGACCGTTTCGAGGAAAACCCCGGGCTTCCTGATTACCTGGCCCAGAGGCTGACCGAGGGGAAGTGAGCTCCAGTTAGCGGGTTCCGCAATGGAAACTGCTGAGCAAGCCGGTCAGCGCCGGGGATCCGATTCTCTCTTTCAGCAGGCCGGGCCTGGAGCCTTGTCCTCGTTTACGGATCCTCTTTTAAGTTCATGGTTTGCGAGCAGGGGAAAGCTTTCAGTTTCGCCGGTGTTCGGGATACCGGCACAAAAAGAGACGCAGGGGTGGACTTTCCCATGCAAGTCTTTATTGTTGTTGGTCCTGCGGCTTATTTCCCAATGTTGTACAGGTTTCTCAGAGCATGGTCTGGCGCTATATACTTGCCTTTGTACTGTCGATCGCCCTCCTGTTCGGTTGGCAGATTTACAATGCTTCCAGGGTACAGAACAATCCACAGGTAGCTCGAAAGGCAGCTCCCAAGGCGCAGCCGGCCGCGCAGGGCCAGCCTCCTGGCCAGCCTCCGGGGCAGCCTGCCCAGGGAGCCATAGGGGCCGCAAAGCCCGCCGTACCAGCCTCCGGCAGTGAGAAGCCAGGAGAGGCAACCCCCGCAGTTGAACAGAAGGATGGCGGCTTCTCGGCGGTCTGGAAGGATGGGCTTGGATCTCTCGAGCGCGTCCTGAAGGATGACGCTGAGCTTACAGCCTTCGGTCCATCGGGAGGCGGTCTGGCCCTGAGCGTATTCGATGGAAAGGACGGCTGGAGAAGGCTGGACTCCGGCTGGAAGGCGATCGAGGGGACGGCCGGTCCGGGGTGGGTCCACGAACTGCAAGATACGGAATCTTTCAAGGTCACCCGTCGGGTTACGGTTGGTGTTACAGGAGATGGAATTCTTCGTCTCGACGTTTCCCTGGATTTTGAAAACAATGGGACCGGGCCTGTCCGATATCGCCTTGGCGCGGGCTCAGGTGCCGACGCTGGCTTTGTTGCCGCCAGCAGAGTTCGTACCAAAGGCCAGCCGAGATCGGTTGAGAGCAATCTCTGGCAGGGGACTGAAGAGGATCCCTGGAGGCGAGAGGGGGAGGCGCAGTGGGTCGCGATGAGACGCGGCGGCAAGCTGGCTGTTCTTTTCTCAAAAGATAGCGGCTACGCGGCGGCGGCCATCGTGGACACGGCGGGCACTTTCCTCGAGGGGTTGCCCCTGGCCACCGGTAAGAGCAAGCACAGCTATCAACTGGCCATGGGCAGCAACGCTCCTGGGCTGCTTGGCAGCTACGGAGTCGAGGGCGAACTCTCCCTTGTCAACTACAGCTCGGTCGAGCTTGTGCCCGGTCGAATCAAGGTGGTGGTCGATTCGGGGCGAGGCTCCATTTCAGAAGTCATGCTGCTTGATCACTATACCGCGGTTGAGGGGGCTGCTGACAGAGAGCACCAACCTGTCCTGCTCAATCCGGTGACGGGAGCGGCTCTTCTCAGCATGGGTTCTTCGATCGGGCCGGCAGGTGACGCCGCGGAAAACTGGGGAGGGGAGTGGAGTGAATCGGTGCGGGATCTCCCCGGAGGCGGTGGGGTGGAAATTATCTTTGAGAAGCAGATCGGCTCGGTTCGAATTCGAAAGAAGATCTCTCCGGCGGCTGTCGATGAGTTTGACGGATTGCTTGGAGAAGGAGTAGGAGCTCTCGCCTCCGGCAGCTTGCTCAGAGTCAGTGTCGAGTTGACCAACCTGGGCGATGTCCAGGCGCCGTTTCCATTCATGCTCTACGGCCCCTGCTCCCTGTCGTCTTCTGCATCCTCCACCCGGAGCGCCGGCATGGATATCCAACTGGCCCTGGGAACCTACGGCAGGAAAAAGGGAGTCCTGACCGAAGTCTACGATATCGATGACGATCTGGCTTTTACGAACGACCGGGAGGTGGCCTGGCTATCTACGGTCAACTCTTATTTTACCGCACTCATGTTTCCCAGGACCCGCGAAGAAGGCGCCCGGGGAATCTACGTTGAACCTGTACCTTATCCATCAAATGGCTGGTGGCCGATTTCCAACGAGGCTCCTAAAGAGGGCAGCCAAAGCCTGAGAACTGGTTTCAAGTGTACGCGTAGCCTGCCGCCCGGCGGCAACTCCAGGGAGCTCGTCTTCGGGCTCTATATCGGTCCTCGTGTCAGCGACTTCATCGAGGCCGGCTCGGCCCTCAAGTTAGATGGTGCCAACGATTTCGGGGTGACAAGCGCCCTCATTCATTTCTTCCTGTGGCTGCTCGATCTGCTGCAGAAGGTGGCTCTTGGTAATTGGGGGTTGGCGATCATTTTTCTGACGATCATCGTCAAGATCTGCCTGCACCCGGTTACCCGGAAGAACCAGCGCGGCATGATGCGCATGGGCAAGGCCATGGCGAAGATCAAGCCGGAAATGGAGGTCCTCCAGGCGCAATACGGCACTGACAAGATGAAGTATTCCGCGGAGGTACAGAAGCTCTGGAAGAAGCACGATGTCAACCCGGCCAAGCAGATGCTCGGTTGCCTGGTGATCTTTCTGCAGATGCCGATCTGGATCGGTATTATCTGGAGTCTCGAGTATTCCATCGGAGTGCGCCAGGCCTCCTTCCTCTATATCGAGGATCTCACCAAGCCTGACATGCTGTTCCCCTTCCCCCTCCATATCCCGTTCCTCGGGGAACATTTCAATCTCCTGCCTGTTCTCTACGTTGTGCTGACCATGCTGAACCAGAAGATGCAGCCGCGCTCAGATGATCCACAGGCGGCCGCGCAGCAGAAGATGATGGGCTTCATGATGATCTTCTTCGGTTTCATCTTTTACGGCTTCGCGTCAGGATTCATGCTCTACATCATGACCAGCGCGGCCCTGGGGATCGCCGAGAGCAAGATCATCAAGGCCCAGCTCGCCAGGGAAGATCTCGAGTTGGAAAGCAAGCAGGGAGGGGAGGACGCCGCGGCGCCCGCGGGCCCTCTCTACAAGGCGAAGAACAAATCAGCTGAGAAGAGCATCGTTCCATCTTCGGCGAAAAAGAAGAAGCGTCGCAAACGGTTTTAAGGCCAAGAGACGCGACTGAAGGAGAGCACCTTGCTGGAGGGCACCATTCTTGCCTGTGCTACGCCGAGGGGGAAGGCCGCGCGCGGAGTGCTGCGTCTCAGCGGCGCGGACGCGGTCGCTGCCGTCGGCAGGATCTCCTCCTCGTCCGCGGCCCTTGAGGACTGTCCGGGCTACGGCGGAGTCGAGCTGCGGTTAGAGGTCGATGGGGGAGCCTTTGATGCATGGGCGGTCGTTTACAGGGCGCCGAGATCCTATACGCGTGAGGATGTTGTTGAGCTGCATCTGCCGGCCAGCCTGCCGGTGCAGGGGATGATAGCCCGTGCTCTTGTCGTCCAGGATGGCGTGCGCTGGGCCGGTCCCGGCGAGTTCACCCTGCGCGCTTTTCGCAGCGGCCGCCTCGACCTCGCCCAGGCCGAGGCCGTTGCCCAGGTCATCAGCGCTTCTGAGGAGGCTGAGCTGAAGGCCGCGCGCCGGGGGCTCTCTGGAGAGTTTGGAGATGCTGTTCGGCTTATCGCAGACAACCTGATCGAGACCCTTGCCCTGCTGGAGGCCTGTATAGATTTCGCGGACGAGGATCTGCCCGAGATCTCCGGGGGGAGGCTGGCGCGGAAGATCGAAGAGGTCGGCGATGCGGTCGACGGACTGAGGCGGTCATCCTCGCTGCGAATGGCCGCCCCGGGCTCTTTTCATTGCGTGCTGGCGGGCTATCCCAACGCGGGGAAGTCGAGTCTTCTCAACTCCCTCCTCGGCCGTGGGGAGGCGCTTGTTTCCGAGCTTGCGGGAACCACCCGCGATCCTGTGCGCGGGACGAGCTCTGAAGGTGGGGTCGATGTGACCTGGGTGGACCTCGCCGGGAGCTACTCGGGGGAGGAGAGAGGCGAGCCTGCGGGGCTTGACAGGAACATGAGTCCCGAGACAAGGGGGGCTGTAGAGCGGTTGACCAGCCTGGAACTGGAGCATGCGGATGGAGTCCTCTGGCTTGTCGATGCTTCCGGGGATACCGCCGCGAGCATAGATACCTTCAAGGCGCTCGATGCGAAGGTTAAGCTGCTGGTTTTCAACAAGGTGGATCTGCTGGATGAAGCGGCGAACAATCTTCTCGCTTCGAACTATCCGGGAGCGCTGCTGGTCTGCGCGCTGGATGGGACAGGGCTCAGGGGGTTGCGCGCCGCCGTGCGGAGCCTGGCCGGGGCAGACGGGCGGCCTGGAGCGTTGGGAGGGGAGTCCGCGAGATTCCTGGTGAGCGCGCACCAGGAGGCCGCTCTTGAGCTCGCCATGGAGGGGGTTGAGAGGGCAGGAGAAGCCCTTGCCGCTGACTCCGGGCTGGAGCTGGCGGCGGCTGATTTGCGCGACGCATTGAGGAGCCTGGAGGACCTCATTGGGGAGGTGACGCCCGATGAGGTCCTTGACCACGTCTTTTCGAGCTTCTGCATCGGCAAGTAGGGTAAAAAGCCCTGCTCCGATAACATTAACCTTTGCACCACCGATGGTTGTGTGTTAATTAATGTACCCGTCCCAGAGGTAGTGGGACAGAAGTGAAGAAAAAAGAAGAGAATGTGATGAGACGTTCCAACTGCTGGAGGCGTCTCAGGTTAGTCAGCGTATCTTAGCGACCTTTCCGGGATGGCCGTTTCTGGGCTCCGGGACTGGGCGTGTGCGCCGATTTTACAAGAGGAGCAGGTAGTCTATGAAGTGTCCCTTTTGCAAGAAGGACAACGACAGGGTTGTCGATTCGCGTGTAATAGGCGAAGGGCGTTCTATTCGCAGAAGGCGTAAATGTCTCACCTGCGACAAGAGGTTTACCACCTACGAGCGTATCGAGGCCGCCCCTCGTCTCGTGGTCAAGCAGGACCAGCGGCGTGAGCATTTCAACAGAGATAAAATTCTCCAGGGGCTTCGCGTCGCTTGTAAGAAGCGGCCCATATCGGAGGAACAGCTCGAGTCGATTGCCAGCCGGGTTGAGGCCGAGGTCTTTGAGAAGTACGACAACGAGGTCAGCACTCGTTCGGTGGGAGAGCACGTGAGTGAAATTCTCAAGGATATCGACCAGGTGGCCTATGTGCGCTTCGCCTCGGTCTATCGTGAATTTACTGACGTGGAACAATTCCACCAGACGGTAGAGCCTCTTCGGCGCTCGCAACCCGACAGCGTATCCCCCGCGCTGGCGGAGCAAAAAGATGAAGTCCTTGGCTGAGTGGTATTGAGCATTGCCCCCTAATTGTGTGACACTGTTGCGGGTCTCTACAGACAGACGAACCATCGCAGAGAATACGGCAGGGCCGGTGCGGCTCCTGCGCAATGTCATGAGCAGAATTCGCGAAGTGCGAAAGCGCGACAGCCGGGTTGTCCCTTTCGATCTTGATAAGATTTCCGATGCCATCCACCGGGCGCAGCTCTCGGTGGGGACGGGAGACAGAGCCTATGCGCGTGAACTGGCGGAGGTTGTGGAGCACTTCCTCACGGCAGAGAGCGCGGGTGATCGGCGCGATGGCGTACCCCACATAGAAGAAATCCAGGATGTCGTGGAGAAGGTCCTGATGGCGCGGCCGGATTGCGGCGAGGCGGCCAAGTCCTACATCCTCTATCGCAGGAAGCGCGAGATTCTCCGCGAGACGCTCGAGGTGCGCAGGGAACGGGATGCAGGCTCCGGCCGCGAGGCAGGGGCCGAGGGTTTGCCTTCGGTTGAGAAGACCGATGCTGGAGTCTCCGGCTGGAGCAAGTCCCGCATCACGGCGGCCTTGATTCGGGAGGCTGATCTTGATCCTGCGGTAGCTGAGGAGGTCGCGGCGAGCGTAGAGGCAAAGGTGCTGCGGACTGGGATCCTGCTCATCTCGACAGCGTTGATCAGGGAACTGGTCGACAATGAGCTCTTTGAGCGCGGCTATGATGCCAAGCTGAAGAAGCAGGCTCCGCTCAGCCTGCCGCGCTACGACATCGAGCAGCTGATCCGTGTAGAGGCCAGGCAGGGCCCGCGAGCCATCGAGAAGGGCATCTCCCGGCAATTGCTCCTGCAGTATTCGCTTGGGGAAATGTATTCGCCGGAGGTGGCCCGGGGCCATCGAAACGGCAGGTTCTATCTTCATAGCCTGGGAAACCCGCTTCGCTATTACAGGCTTCTGTCCGATTGGAATGAGGATCTTGGTGATCGTTTGCCGGAGCTCCAGGAGCAGGTCTCCAGGGAGATCCTGGTCAGCCGCGCTGAATCCTCGGGGTGGCGCCGGGGGATATTTTCCGGGGACACCGTCTTCCAACTCGACTGCGCCGCCCCAGGCTGCCTGGAAGCTCTCGAGGCCCTGGTTGAAACGGTACGCGCGGAGGGCTCCACGCCGGCGCTGGTCATCAGGCTTCTGCCAGCCGAACCTGGAGAGCTCTCTGTCCTGGCCGGCAGGCTGTGTGAGCTTGTTGCGGCGGGTGCTGCTGTCAGCCTGTTACCGCCTGGTTGTGGAAGGTTCCCCGACGACGGGATTGTTGCGGGAAAGGTGACTCTCAATCTTCCCCGGGCAGCCTATCGATCAGCGCGAGACTCCGCCGCGAGTATAGAGAGCGAGCTGGATGAGCTGGTTGATCTTGCGGTGAAGGGACTTCTCGAGAAGTCCCGTTTCCTCTCGAGACTTCACTCCGGGGCCGAAGAATCCCTGGGGATGCTTTCCGGAGGATTGGAGAATGAGGCTGTGGGCATTGTCGGCCTGGTGGGCCTGAACGAATGCGTCAGCTACCTGGCAGGCTCTCAATTACACGAGTCTGCGGCGGCGCTGGACAAGGGCAGGGAACTCGTTGCAAGGCTCGGCGCCAAGCTGGAGGCTGAGGAGGGGCGACTTGGCCTGAGGCTTGTACTCGAGGAGAGCCTCAACAGGGGTGAGCTCCTGCGGTTGCAGGAGATGGATGGGCGCCTCTACCCGGAATATGTCTCGGCCCTCGCAGAGGCTGGACATCTGTATACCGATGGAGCGCGGACTCGTGAGGAGGATCCGCTGAAGGCCATCGAATTTGATGCCGACCTGTTGAGGTACGTTGTTCCCCGCGGAGGAGTCGTGGGGAAAGGACTGGACCTGACCGGGCTGGGGCCGCGGAGGTTCTCAGAGTTTCTCTCTGAGGCGTTGACGCTGTCCACCCGGGAAAAACAGCCGGCGCGGGAGACAAGGAAAGATTCGACTATTACGGAATTGAAGAAGTGAAAATCCGCCGCTGGCGGTGATGGTTCGAGGAGGACCATGCCAGGCGTGAACTTGAAGTGAAGAGAGACGGTCAAGGTGCATCTAAAGAAGCTAGAACTCGTAGGCTTCAAATCGTTCGCTGACCGAACGAGCCTCGATTTCAAACCGGGTATAACCGGAATTGTCGGCCCCAATGGCTGCGGAAAGTCCAATGTCGTCGATGCCTTCAAGTGGATTCTTGGCAGCCAGTCTGCCAAGGGTCTGAGGGGGACTGAGATGATGGACGTCATCTTCGGTGGAACCCAGAATCGCAAGCCGCTGGGCTATGCCGAGGTCACTGTCGTTTTCGACAATACAGATCGGTATTTCGACATCGACTTCTCGGAGGTAGCCATCACCCGAAGACTGTTTCGAAGCGGTGAGAGCGAATACCTCATCAACAAGAACCGCTGTCGTCTCAAGGATATCAAGAATCTCTTCCTGGATACCGGCTTCGGAGCGACCTCCTACTCGATCCTCGAACAGGGAAAAATCGACGTTCTCCTGCAGGCGACCAATTCCGACAGGCGTGTGGTTTTTGAAGAGGCGGCCGGCATCTCGAAGTACAGGCTCAGGAAGGCTGAGAGTCTCAGGGCCCTGCTGCGAACAGAGGACAATCTCGACCGGCTCCAGGACCTCATCGATGAGGTTGGCAAGAGGGTTCGACGCGTAAAGGCCCAGGCCAGCAAAGCGAGAAGGTATCGGGCCTATGCCGAACGCATCAAGGATCTGCGAGTGCGGATCGCTCTCGAGGCGTACCTTGGCTCCCTGGATGAGGGCTCGAGACTGACCACCAGTCTCGATTCGGTGCTTGCCCAGATCAGCGAATTAGAACAAGAGCTCGAGGGCCTGGGCGCCTCGATTGAACTGAAGCGGGGGGGGCGTGAGAAGCTTCGCGGGAAACTCCAGGCGGCGCGGGATGAGGTGGAGGGTGAGCGGATCGCCCGCGAGCGAACGATGGAGAAGATCAACCAGGCTGACAAGCGTTACGTAGAGCTTGTTGAAGAAGAGAGAAACAGGAAGCGGGATCTCGAGCAGACCGTCGCCAGCTTGCGGCGGACGGAGAGCCAGGTGGAAGAAGAACGCCAGAAGCTTGGCCGGGTCGACTCGGAGATCGAGAGATGCCGGGCCCTGCTGAGGAATGCAAAGGAAGAGCTGAAGCTTCGCCGCGATCTGCTGGCGGAGTCCAGGAGCGTACTTGACGCACGCAAGGAAGGCCTCGTTGAGGGCCTCCAGGAGAGGGCTACGACCTACAACCTGTTGGTGCAGACGGCGGCTGACCTGAAGGCGCTCGAGAAGAGGGAGGCCCACTACGAGGGGCTGATCATCCGGCAGGAGGAGGCTCTTGGGCGCTGCACGACAGGCGGCGGCGGTCTCAATAAGGAAACTATGGAGAGCAACGCGGCGCTCGACCAGGTGGAATCCGAGCGCGGGAAGATCGCCCACGCCATGGGGGTCTTCGAGGTACGGATCGAGGAGCAGGAGGCGAAACTCCGGGATCTCCGCCAGGAATTGAATCGAGACGCATCGCGGTTTGAGGCCCTGAACTCTCTGCAGGACAGCTCCGCTGTCTTCTCCCGCCGCTCGGGCGAACTGGGTACCGCCGGCCAGGTTCATGGGAGCGTAGGTTCTCTCATTAGCGCTGATGAGTCCTGCGCCATGGCGCTGGATGCGGCCCTGGGAGAGATGCGCCATGCGGTTGTCGTAGAGGGACAGGAGGGGGCTCTTGAGCTGCTTGGGCGTGTCCGGCGCGAAGATGGAGAATCTGCCGGCATCATCTCGCTCGACCGGGTCGAGTCGCCCGACCTTGGCGTGCTGCCGGAGGTTGAGGGCGTGGTCGGGATTCTTCGAGAGCTTGTCGAGGTCAGGGCCGGCTTCGAGAGAATCGCCGATCGTCTTCTTGGAGATGTTGTCCTGGTGAAGGACATCGAGACAGCCTTCTCTCTCGTCAGGAACGGGGCTGGGGCGTACCGGCTCGTGACCTCCAGCGGGGAGCTGCTCGAGCCCTGGGGAGGACTTTCGGTTCCCGGAACCCGCTCCGGCGGGGCGGTTGATGCGGCAGAGCTTGACAGCCTCAGCAGGTCGATCAGGACGAGAGAGGAAGAGTGCGATGGCTTGAGTCGGGGTATTGACGACCTCCGCCGGAAACTGGGGCAGCTCAAGCTGGCGTTGAAGAACAAGGATCGTTCGGCCGATGAGGTGAGGAGACGGGTCCTGGTTTGCGAGGGAGAGGTCGCCCAGGCTGCGCGAGAGCTTGAGAAGCTCGAGGGAGAGCTCGAGGTCAGCCGGCGTGAGCTGGAAGAGATCAAGGTGGAGAGAGCCCGCATGACCTCTGTAGAAGCGGATTATTCCGGAGAGATCGCTCGCCTGGATTCAGAGTGCGCCGAAGCGGAGGCTTCGATCGAGCGAATCGAGTTGGAGCTCGAGACCCTGTCTGCCAGGGCAGATGGCGCGAAAGATGATGCCTCGGAGGCCAGGGTTGCCCTGGGCAAGGTGGAAAATGAAGACAGGAATCTCAGGGAGTTCTTCGATAAGCATGTCAGGAACCTGGACGACCAGAAATCCAGGTGCGCTGATCTGCGTGAGGCCAGCCGTCTGAGCGAGGAACGAATCTCCCAGACCCGCAATGAGCAGGTTGATTCGCGCGCGAGGTTGCTGGAACTGGGCGAGAGAGAGACCGGCCTGGTCGATGAGCTCAATAAGTTCGACGAGAGCGAACAGGCTCTCGCGCGGGAAGAAGATGCGATCCGCCGGCAATGCGAGAGCGTTCGGGCCAGGATCAGCGAACACACCGAGAGGAAACAATCCATTAGCCTGAAAGACCAGGAGGAGCGTCATCGCCGGGAGACGGCGCTCGATAGAATCGAAGAGGAATACGGTCTCGATCTGAAGGCCCTGGTTGTCAACGCGCCTGACTGGGAAACGATCGAGGAAACCTGTGAGCCCGGGCTCGAGGTCGCCGGGGAACCTGTCGTCCAGGGTTGCGCGGAGAGTTCTGAAGTTCCCGCTGACGGTGGAGAAGGATCCGGGCAGGAAGATGAGTCCGGGGTCCGGGAGGAAGACAGCGAGTCGGCTGATGAGCCTGAGGAGTTGAGCGATGAGGAACGATTCCTCAAGCCCCTGCCGGATTGGGATGGCGCCGCGGCCGCGGAAGAGCTGAAGGATCTGCAGGGAAAGATGAGACGACTTGGAAACGTGAACCTCGAGGCGTTAGAGGAACTGGAGGAACTCGAGGAACGCTACAAGTTCCAGATGGACCAGAAGACTGATCTCGAGGATGCCTCTAAAAAATTGCAGGCCGTCATCGCGGAGCTCAACGTGAAGTGCCGGGAGCTCTTCCAGGAGACCTTTGACTCCGTCCAGCTGAACTTCAAGGACCTCTTTCGAAAATGCTTCGGCGGCGGTCGCGCCGAACTGGTCCTCGAGGAGGGGGTGGACATATTGGAGGCGGGGATTGACATTGTCGCCCGGCCTCCCGGCAAGAAGCTTCGTACTCTCGCGCTGATGTCAGGCGGTGAGAAGACGATGACCACCATCGCTCTGTTGCTGGCCATCTTCAAGTCGAAGCCCAGCCCCTTCTGTATCCTGGACGAGGTGGATGCGCCTCTGGATGATGCCAATGTGAGAAGGTTCACGGTTCTCCTGGATGACTTCCTGGAAAATACCCAGTTCATCATCATCACTCACAATAAGGTGACGATGGGCCAGGCCGACACGCTCTACGGAATCACCATGGAGGAGCGCGGGGTGTCGAAGAGAGTAGCTGTTTCGCTGGAGTCTTACGATCCAGACGAGATGGAGGCCCTGGCTACCAGCACCTCAGCCTGAGTTTCCCGGACTATCTGAACTTCCGAAAACAACCGTTGGGGGCGAAGCCTCGGTCAGGATGCTGGCAGAAGAGCCGTCTGGAGGCCGCAGGGAGCTCTTTTATCGGCGTTCAGGGTGGTTTGACGGTGTTCCTAACAGGCCATATACTTCTCTGGCACTGGGTTTTGGGGTTTGTCAATCGCTGTCAGGCGGATTGGCGGTCAGGGCAGTTATAGCGAGCGAACAGCCCGCGTAGCGCCTTCAACCGCGAAGAAGCTGTTGAATCAAGCGGATGTTGAACCATGCCAGATCACCTGGATCCCAATACTTTCGGGTTTCTCATGTCCGGCGGCGCCCGTCGGCGCAGATTGCCGGATGCGCAGTCGCTGAAAACGCATGGCCCCGGGGTCCTGGGCGGGTCAAGCTCACTTGCGGTTGAACTTCGCGCGGCCGTCATGGCGGCTATTGAGTCGGAAGGGTCCGTTCTCCTGATGGGCGAGAGGGGTGTCGGCAAAGAGCGAATCGCTCGTTTCATCCATGCGGGGTCAAAGGCGGGCAACCTGCCCTTCGAGGCGGTGGATTGCTCGAGGTCTTTCGAGGATGAACTGGAGGGAGTTCTTCTGCGGCTCGAGGAAGGTTCCGCACGCGGTACCTGCTACCTTTCCCGGTGCGAAGAGCTCTCCCTGCGATTGCAGGGTCGGCTTGCCGATTACCTCGAGGGAAGCTTCCCGGCGCGGCTTCTGTTGTCGAGCCCAAGGAACCTTGCGGCTTTCACCCGGGCTGGACTTTACTCGCGGCGCCTCTTTGAAGGTTTCAGCCGCTCTGTTATTACGGTTCCCCCGCTGCGCCGAAGGATGCGGGATCTGGGTAGTCTGCTTGATCACCAGGCCTGCGAGATCGATAGCTCTCCAGGGGGCCGTGAGTTCACCCCCGAAGCCTTCGGGGCGCTGGCCACCTACCCCTGGCCGGGGAACTATCTCCAGCTTGAGGCCACGCTCCAGGGGGTGCTTCGCACGACGAAGGGGACGGTCGATCTTCATGACCTTCCAGCCGGGATCTCAGGCTTCTGGATCGGCGGCGCCGAAGCCGCCGAAATAAACCGTCTCCGGCCTCATCTCGGGGCGGAGGTCGACAGGTCCTCGTTTTCTCTTCGGCCCGATTCCGGGCCAGGGACGATAGGGAGTCCGCATCGCAATAGCGGGAGTTGAATATGTCGCAAAAGAGAAAAACAGGTAGCGGGAAAGAGCGAGCCGGAGCGGTTCGCGTTGCCCATGAAGTCAAGGACACCTCCCCGGCGGCTCTCCCCTCGACCGCGGCGCTGCTGACCGATTGCATCCTGCCGAGCCTCCAGGGCGAGCCAGTTGTCTCCCCGGGCCGTTCCCGGCCGGACACCTGTCTCCTGCGCGGAGCTCTTGCAGAGGTCGCGGCGCCCCTGACGGTTGGCCCCATCGAGTCTCTCAGCGCCACAGCCACCGAGACGATTCTGCGGGAACGCACCAACGACTTCATGGCGGCTCTGCGATGCAAGGCTGAATATCTCGATGAGCATTCGAGGCGAGTGGGACTCCTCTCGGCTCTGCTTGCCGCGGACCTCGGCCTGTCGCGGGAGCAGTCCGCCGAGTTCAAGTGGGTCGGAGCTTTTCACGATGTCGGCAAGCTGGCCATTTCAGGCGAAGTTCTCAGGAAGCCCGGCAAGCTGTCGCGCGAGGAATACGAAGAGATCAAGGCTCACCCTGAATATTCAGAGGCCCTGGTCGCCCCGCTCGCGCGCCTGCTGGATTGCGGCTGGGCGACGGCGGCTGTTCGGCACCACCACGAGCGGATGGACGGGGGAGGCTACCCCGATGGGCTCGTGGGGGAAGAGATCCCGGTAGAGGCGAGAATCCTGGCAGTCTGTGACGCCTACGATGCCATGGCGGGTTGTCGTCCATACCAGGACAGCCTGGCTGAATCAACGATTCGCAAAAACCTGGCGGACGCCGCCGGCAGTCATCTTGACAGCGAGATCGTCGGCATCTTTCTGGGTCATCTCACCTATTACAGGGAGCGGATCTATACCAGTGCCTGAGCCCTCGTTTCGCGTTGACAAGGCTACCGGGGGACCGACTGAACGCCGGCGGAATGAGACCGCATCCTGCGGTCGAGTGGAGCTGGTTTGTGAGAGCGATCGCATGAAGGAGGTCATCTCGCTTGCCGAGCGGGTGGCGCCCACTGACACGACGGTATTGATCCAGGGGGAGAGTGGAACCGGCAAAGAGGTGCTGGCCCGTCACCTTCACCAGGGCAGCCCGCGAGCCGACGCGGACTTCGTGGCGATCAACTGTGGCGCCCTCGCCGAAGCGCTGCTGGAGAGTGAACTTTTTGGCCATGAGAGGGGAGCCTTTACCGGTGCCGTCGAGAGACGCAAGGGCCTGTTTGAGCTCGCGGATGGCGGAACGGTTTTTCTCGATGAGGTGGGCGAGATGTCCTCGGCCATGCAGGTGAAGGTCTTGAGAGTTCTGCAATCACGCGAGCTTCGGAGGCTGGGAGGAACGACGCTGATCGATACCGATGCGCGGATTATCGCGGCCTCCAATAAAGATCTCCACAGGGAGGTCAGGGAAGGACGTTTCCGCCTCGATCTCTACTATCGGCTGAATGTCGTTCTTCTTGTCGTTCCTCCGCTTCGGGAGCGGATTCGGGATATTCCCGTTCTCGTAGAGCAGTTTTCCCGAAGGCTGGCCGTTGCGGAGAACCTCGAATTGAGAACATTCAGTCCCGGCGCCCTTGAACTGCTGGCGGGCTTCAACTGGGAAGGGAATGTTCGCGAACTGGAGAATGTTGTCGAGCGCCTGCTCCTGCTCTGTGAACGGCGAGTCGTCACTGAGTCTGATGTTCTCGAACACACGAAGGGAACGATCCAGCGGAGGCCGACAGGGGCGGGAACTGCATCTGTCGATAGCCTGGAGGAGGTCAAGCGGGCTCACGTTATCCGGGTTCTTCGGCGCAACGGAGGCAACAGGATGCTCACCGCCAGCCAGCTTGGAATCAACGTCAAGACGCTCTACAACCTCGTTCGCCGCTTCGAGATCGAGGTCTGAGGTCACAGGAGCCGCGGTTGCCAGGCTCAGATCGTTGTGGCCAGGGACAGTCCCAGTTCGCAGCCAAGCAGGTATTCCCCGATATCGGCATACTCCCGCAGGGTGTGGGCGTTGTGCTGGCCGGCGCCTAATGTCACGGTTGGGATGCCCTTGCGGTTGAGCCAGTTGGCGTCAAGGCCGCCATTGGCGATGACCAACCGGGGCTCGAGGCCGAGCTCTTTGACCGCCTCCTGCGTCCGGCGTACAACCGGCGAGTCGCTCTTCATCTCGAAAGAGTGGTAGTCCCTTGCGATGTTGAACTTGACGCTCCCGCTTTCTCCCGCGGCGTTTTTAACCGAGGCGGCGGCCGCTTCAAATGAGCTGCGATAGGTCTTGGTGATGCGGTCGAGGAATGCCGCGTCATGGCTGCGGCATTCGCCGCGGAGTACCATGAGATCCGTTACCTGGTTGGTGGCCTCGCCGCCCTGCATGGGGCCGACATTGGAGGTCCCGGTTTTTTTACCTTTTCGGACGTCTCCAAAAAAACCTTTCGCCGCGATCTCGGAGATGGCCTTGCTGGTGATGAGGGCCGCTGACACGCCATCCTCAGGATGCACGCCGGCGTGGGAGGAGATGCCTCGGACCTCGGCTTGCCAGCGATCGGCTCCTGTCGCGCCGATGATGATCGCGGCCGGGTCGCCTCCATCGTAATTGAAACCCATGGCCGGCTTGCCCAGGTCGCTGGACTTGACCTGCCGCGCCCCTCTCAGGCCGACCTCCTCACCAACGGTGAAGAGGAACGTCAGCGGGGGGTGGGGGAGTTTTTCATGGAGGAGGGTCTCGACGATAGTCACCAGGCAACTCACCGCCGTACGATTGTCGCCGCCGAGGGCCGTCCTGGTTCGTGGGACGATCCTGTTGCCGCGCCGGACGGGGACCGCTCCTCTGCAGAGCGGCACGGTATCCATGTGGCCCGAGAAGAGCCGGCGGGGGCCCTTGGTGGTGCCCGGCAGCTTGACGATCAGGTTGCCCACCTCGTAACCGCCACCGATTTTTTTATGGGCACTGTCGTGGCTCAGCCAGGATTTTTTGCAGCCGCCTTTGATGAGCTTCGCGCTGACCAGCGCCGCGACGGCGGCTTCCCCGCCGCTGGGGCCGGGAACCTTCAGGAGGTCCATCAGGTGTCTGATGGCAAGAGCTCTCTTGATCATTCGAGGAGGCTGAAGGTGATGTGCTGAGGCGCGTTGTCGCGAGTGATGGTCAGGCTGAAGCTTCCGCCTGCCTGGACCTTGTCAATCATCTCGAGCGCCTGGGAACGGTAGTTGAGGGTGTTTTCTCCATCGAAGTCCCACCGCTCTCCATTGATGAGCTCGATGGTGTCGCCGGATTCGAGCCCGACGACCGAGCGCAGCAGCGAGCCTTCCTTGATATTGGTCAGCTCCAGACTATGGCTGGAATCTTTCTTGCTGACCTTCACCCTGCTTCCGGCCAGCTTTAATTCCGGAAGCCAGTTGGTTTCGTTTTTAATGAAGTCGAAGCTCTGTTTCTGAATCTGCATGTACTTGACCTGGATGTCCTTAGCCGAGATGGGTCTAGATGAGGCCTTGCGGAGCTTGCCGAGAATCTTGTTTTTTTCGGTGGTGATCTTGTTGGCCGTCAACGGAGCCTGCTTCGAGCCTTCCTTGGGGGCGGTCAGTTTCTTGGGAGGGGCAGAGGTGATGATCGAATCAGGGATGAACTCTCTCGGGTCAGTGTCGGGGACCGGTTTCCAGGCGTAGAGTACGGTGACGCCGAGCAGGGCTACGCCGCAGATTCCGTAGATAATCTTTTCAATTTTATCAAGCATGCTGAATTAGCTCTGTTCCAGAGGACATCAGGAATTTTTTAAGGTACCACTAGAGTACCCTGAGAAGAGGAGTTCGATAATAAAGTATCGAAAAAACTGGCCTCAGCCTTGCCGCTTTTCCGCAATTTCGCGGATGTTAGTCGGTAGACCGATCTCTACGACATGTATTTGTCCGGTAATGTCAGGTCCTCGTTCGCGAAAGAACCCGGTTTTAGCGGCGGCGAAGGTGATGGTGTGGCTTGCCGGAGCACAGTTTCCAAGGATTGTACCGAGGCGGCCATCGAGTCCTGTGGGGATGTCGAGGGAGATGATGGGCTGTTCACTCTGCGAGAGAGCCTCGACCCAGGCCAGGATGGAACCCTCCAACGGTCGGCTCAGACCGGTCCCCAGCAGGGCGTCGATAACGGTAAAGCCGGCAGCGCGTTTGAGCAGTCGCCCAGGCCCGGCTTCGCCGGGACATGAGATCGGAATCCCCATTCGTTCAATCACACCCAGGTTGACGCCGGCATCCGATGTCCGGTCCAGGCTCTCCGGGGCAAAGCAAAGGCAAACCTCTACCTCGAAGCCTGAGTTGCAGAGATGCCGGGCCGCGACATAGCCGTCCCCGCCGTTGTTGCCGGGACCGCAAAGGATGATGAAGGGGGGAGGGCAGTCCTTTTCGCTCAGTCCGGAGATGATCCTGGCGGCTCCGGCCCCGGCGTTTTCCATGAGGGCGATTCCGGGGATCCCGTATTCTTCGATCGCCAGGCGGTCCCACTCACGAATCGTTGCCGGGTTTTCAGAAGGTATCTCTTTCATTCGATCATGCTGAACCTTGCCTGGCCTCTCTATGACTTGCGAGAGGTAAAGACCGGTCTGTAGCGATAGTAGACCTCGAGGGTGAGCACGTTGATCGCCGTTGAGTAGATCCGGCCTCCGCTTCGGCCGATCCAGCTGGGCTCGGGATCCCAACTGCCTGAGATGTGGGCATCTCGTCGCTGCAGCGGAAGGGTGGTTCGTTGCAGCAGGGTGTTCCACGCTTCCCAGGTCTTGCCTCCTACATTGAAGAGAGCGAGGGTCGCCGCATACCAGTAGTAGTAGGACTGGTAGTTCAATTCCCAGTTGACCAGCTTCTTTCCTTCCGGCGGATTTCCCTGGACCAGGTGCGAGATGGCCTTCCTGGCTCGTGAGTCGGCGGAGATGCCGCCGCTGTAGAGATGCGAGAGAAGGGCAACGGCAACCATGTTGGCTCCCTTGCGGCCGGCCTCCGTGCCGATGTTGGCATAGATTCCATAGCCTCCCCTGGTGAAGGCGCGATTGATGAAGTGGCTGACGTTCTGGCGGATCTTCGCGGGAATAGGAATGCCGGCCTTTTCCGCCGCTCGCAGGGCCATCACCTGCCAACCAGTAATGGAGAGGTCGTTTCTACCGGTTTTCGCGGTGGTGTAGTCCCAGCCTCCACCAGGCTGCTGGGAGGAGAAGGTGTATTCCAGGGCGCTCTTCAGGCTGTCCTTGTATCCGGGGTCACGGGTCATGGCGTAAGCCTCGGCGATGGCCAGGGTCACCAGGGCGTGATTGTAGAAATACTTGTCACCTGCGGGGTGGAAGCTGCCGATACCGCTTTGCGCGTCTACCAGGTTCTGTAGAGCCTTGGTGACGTGGCGTCGGTAGGGGCCTTCCTTGTTGGGCGAGTGGCCTGATCCGAGGAAGGCGAGTGTCGCGAGGGCCGATGTTCCCAGGTCAAATTCCACCAGTCCCTGCCCTTTGCACTTGGGATGGTTACGGCAGTGCCGCTGGTAATCTTTCGCGTCCCAGCCGCCGTCGGAATCCTGGTGAGCCGCCAGCCAGCGGAGTCCCATGTCGACGGCGTTTTCGGTGCGGCCGTTGCCTCCGTAGCGCTGCAGCGCCACCAGCTTGGCATCCCGACCCCGCGAGCCAAGCGCTCCACCGCCAATTTTTGAGCCGCCCGCCAGGCCGGGCGGGGATGCGCCCAGCCCAAGCGGTGGAGCCTTTCTGAACTGTCGCAGGCTTCTCGTGTCCGGCCTGCTCTTTTCTCGTTTCGGCTTCGGCTTGGGAGGAGCCTTCTTTTCCACCCGGGCGATTTCCTTTACTGGAGGTTTCTTTTGAGGCCTGGGTTTGACCGGCTTTTCGGCAGGTTTCTCAGGCTCTTTTTTTTTCTGTTCTACGGGTTGCGGCTTATCTGTTTCGCCGGGCTTCTTTTCAGGCGGCAGCTTTTTCGGGGCGAGACGTATCGAGACGATGAATTCCCTTGGTTGCGGCGGAGTCGGTTTCTCAAATAGCCAGGTGATCAGGAGCAGGCCAACGGTGAGATGGAAAACAATTGAAACACTCATGGCCAACAGGCTCGTCAGCTTCGGGTACCTGCGGCGGAAGGAGATCTGCTGGAGCGGGACCAGGTTGGGGGAGCGGCGCTGGCCCCTTGGCGGTCGACGGGAAGGTCTGCGCTTAAGCTCACTCCTCTTCAGTGAAGAGAACAGTCGGGAGAAGAACTCCCGCTCGCGTTCGAAGAGGATTTTAAAGCTGCGTGACATGTTTCAGGATGGGCCTGCGGGTTGCTGTTAAAGAAAAAATCTTACATTGCGAATCTTCTACTGCATTGTAAGCCATCTGTTTCGACTCTGCCCACATTTGCGGGTTAGGGGCAGGTTGGGGTGCTTTGAGCTCAGGAGCTTTCGTACATCTTTTTGGCAGGTGGGACGAAATGGACACACTTACTCGCTATTTTTGCATTCGAAGTCCAGTAATTGGCCATTCAGATTCCCATAAACTGTTTAGGTTATAATGCTTAGTAGAAGATTATCTAAATTGCGGGTGCCGGAACGGCAATTGCAAAATATAAGGCGTGTATCCTTATGGCCTGACCTTAAGGAAATTAGCCGGAATGGCCCCCCGCAAGATGAGAGCTTACATGCTTTAAGGATCTGGAGTCACTGCTTTGGCCCTGGGCCAGCTTCCGGTTCTTTCTAAGGAAAAGGGGGTTTTCAAACTCATAGTGGAGAGTTAACATCGACAACTTGGTGTGCGTTCCTAATTTTCCGCGGCGTCCATTTGCCGTGTGGAAAACAGGGTCTTTAGCGCACGCCTGAATAGAACTGAAATAGAAATATCTTCTTTATTACTCCCTGGCTGTTTCCTGGGGTTTTCCGGTTCAGGTAAAAACCGGCGGATCCTGAGGGGGAAGATGTTTAGAGGCCTCTGACGGGAATTGATTCTCTTTGGACGCTCTCTTTTCTGAAGCCCGATTTCTTGAATGGGAATATGGAAACGGCAGTTTGGTTAAACTTTATAAATCCGTAAGAAATGGCAGTTTACTGCCGGCAAGTAGCTGAAAAAGGAGTCTGGGGTATCCATGAACCGGAATAGCCTCTTCATTATCATCGCCCTATTGGGGGCTTCTCTCTTTGTCGGGGGGTGCGATCTCTCCTGGGACCAGTCGAGTAGCGGAGGAGGGGGCTTCCCTTGGGAAGAACCTGATCCCGTGGTCGGCGACCTTACCGCCTGCGTTTTGCTCAATTACGAGCGTGTAGGGGCGGGCAACGACGAGGATCCTCTCTGCCCGGGAACCAGTATCCGTCTCAACGGATTTAATTTTTCCGATGAGCTCGACGACCACCAGGTCCTCTTCTCCGGAGGCAACGGAGCTATCGAAGGCATGCCGCTTGACGTGGTCAACCTTCGTGTGGATGCAGAGAGCGCGACCGTTGAGTCCTATCTCGAGGTCATTGTTCCCACTGGTGTGACCACTGGCAATATCGAGCTGCTCTGCGATGGCGTGTCGGCCGGGGCCGTCGGCTTTGACGCATGTCCCGCAATCTACGCCGTTACGCTCGGAGCGAATGAAGAGGATGAATACGTTGTCTACACGCCGTTGCTCTCACGTTTCCAGGAGAACAGCCGGGTCAACGTTTACGGTATCAACCTCACCGACGTAGATTATCTTGACCTGGATGATGGCGGCGGCAACACCGCCCGCGTGCCTGCGAGCACCTTTATTCGTAACCAGTCGACCGGAGCCTTTGTTCCCGGCGGCGCTCCTTCCGGCTATGAATCCTTTTCATTCGTGCTGAATGATGGAACCACGGGCAATAACAACTTCTCTTTCCCTTTCGCTTTGCCGCGCGAGAATCTCGGCATTGTCGCCAAGAGCAGCTCTGGCTCTTCAAATAGGATAGAGATCCCGGTTGCCAACGAGAACCTCATCGAGGTCATCGGGGCGGTTGTCAGCGGAATGCGCGGCCCCACCGGGATCGCGACCGGATCCGTCCGAATCGACTATACCTGCTACGAGCTGGTGGTCGATGCATCCTATACCATGGAGTTTGAATGGGCTGTCGACAATCCTCTCGGGGAGCTTGAGTGGCAGCCGGCCAAGCCGCGCGATGAAGATCCCGCTAACGACGGCAAGTTTGAGATTACCTGCGGAACGATCCAGCATAAGTATCCCGGTAAGCGCATGCTGCCTTCCGGCGGTCTCCAGCGGACCTTTGTGTGGGACGCCCAATGCGACCCTCTTTTCAGAGAATTGAATGAGACTGTCGAGGCCGGCATCTCTCCCCAGAGAAACTGGACAGTTCATTTCCGGGTTCGCCCCGTTCCCGATGCGGGTGACCGCGATTTCAATGCGCATACCTTTATGGGTCCCTCGTTTATCTATTACTGGCTCGAAGATCGCCCGGAAGATCCGGTTCCCGACTGGAGATCCGCTGAGATCACGGAATCGTTCGACAACGATACCAACCTGGACAGGAACGAGACCGATGCCAGCTGGGGCGCTCCCTACAACCCCGGCCTTCTCGAGGGCCGGACCGCGACAGATGATGACTACCAGTTTGGCCAGGGTCTTGCCCAGGTCGACCTGGAGGTGATGCCGACGGAAAACTTCCTCGATCCTGATACGATCACCGGTCAGTACTACCTGATCGATACCGATCGTCTCAATGTCACCCATATCCTTCTCAGGAACGTCGCTCTCGAAGGAGAGCCGGCGGTCATAGTCGAGGAGTCAAGCACCTTCATTCTGACCGATGATGGAACTCCAGATGGCAACAGGGTGGGTAATCCCGGAGAAGAATTCGGCGAATTCCACTTTGCTAATTTCACCATCTCCCCACAGACCACGGTTTTTGTGCAGGGGGACAATCCCCTGGTGATTCGCTGCTCCGGCGGCGACAGCGCTTCCGACACCGATCCGGTCTTTACCGTCCTTGGACTTCTTGATCTTAACGGCGGCGCTGGAGCGGATGGTTCGCTTGTCGGCGGTTCCGGAGGCCAGGGAACAGCCGCCGGCGGGGCTGGCGGAGATGGAGCTCTCATGCAGCTTACTGGGGCGGCCTCTGCGGCCGTTCAGCTTCTTGAGCCGGCCACTGCCGGCGCTAACGGAGGCGGAAGGGGCGGAACGACCCCGGCCGCGGTCAACCCGGACACGGCCCGCAACTCAACTTTTGCCGGCGCGCCTGGAGGCGGAGGCGGGCATCGAGTTCGCGGTGGCGACGGTGATTACGGTACAACGAACATTTCAGGCTTTATCCAGCCGCGTGTAGGCAAGGGAGGAGTTGCTCGAGGCAACGCTCTGCAGGTTCCCCTTACCTCCGGTTCCGGCGGCGGCGGCGGCGGGGCCAGTCTTTCCCGCGTTTCCATGGGCGCTGAGTTCGCCGCGACCGGCGGCGGCGGCGGCGGTGGTGGTGGCGGATCCATGCGGCTTACCGCTCGCGGCAGCGTTGTGGTCATCGGATCTATCCAGGCCAATGGCGGCATCGGCGGTTCCGGCAGGGTCCCTCCTGGAGAGGCGCCCGCGGGCACCACGAATGGTGGAGCCGGAGGCGGCGGCAGCGGTGGTTCGATTCATTTGCGCGCTACGGGATCCGTTGATGTCACCAGTTGTGACAGCCTCCAGGTAAATGGCGGCGCGGCCGGCAGCGGCGGCCCCTCCAACGGGCAAAACCGCCGGGGTGGGGCAGGGACTGGAGGAGATGGGTTCATTCGTCTCGAGAGCGGAACAGGGGGAACTCCTTTCTGCATGACCCTGCAGGCCACTACTCGTCTTACCTCGACCCTGAGCGGGTCCAATAACCGTAACCAGACGATCCGCGTGCAATCTACCCAGGCGTTCCCGGCTTCGGGATTCGTCAAGATTGAGGAGGAGGTCATTGGTTACGGCGGAAAGACGGCAAGTACCTTCACGAGTCTTACCCGGGCTGTCCAGGGCACGAGAACGTCTCACTCCTCCAACACGGCAGTATTCGTTTATCCAAGTACCATCGAGCCGGCCACAGATCCCGCCGTGCTCGAGAACGGCGGCTTTATCGAGGCTTCTGAAGAACCATCCTTCGGCCGCGGCCGAGATGGAGTGGTTCACC
>Ga0163108_10000244_pt1 | contig 40700 bp, 34 predicted proteins | sample Fk1155metaG_FD_109644 | JGI IMG/M metagenome (GOLD analysis project Ga0163108, IMG submission 109644) | Marine microbial communities from the Central Pacific Ocean - Fk160115 155m metaG | ecosystem: Environmental > Aquatic > Marine > Oceanic > Photic zone | place: The Central Pacific Ocean...
AGTAGTAGCAATTACGGGAAGCAATGGGAAAACAACCACTACACTTCTTGTTTATCATATTCTAAAAAAAGCAGGGCTAGATGTACTTATTGCTGGAAATATTGGAATTGGTTTCTCGAAAGAAATTGCAAAAAGAGATTACGATTATATTGTATTGGAGCTAAGTAGTTTTCAACTAGATGGAATACATAAATTTAAGCCAGATGTGGCTATTATTCTAAATATCACACCCGACCATTTAAATAGGTATAATAATGATTTTAGAAAATATGCAGCATCCAAATTGCGCATTACCATGAATCAGAAGAAGCAGGATGTACTGATTTTTAATGACGATGATAAACAGACAAAAAAGATGTTAAAAACAAAAGCAAGAAGCATTCCATTTACACTTAAAAGTCAAATAGATGGAGAAGGTGCTTTTTATAAAGATAATGAAATTAATATTAACCTAAATAACAACAAAATGACAATTCAAGAACTAGCACTACAAGGAAGGCATAACATTTATGATTCTATGGCGGCAGCTATTGCCGGAAAAGTATTAGATGTAAAGAATGATATAATTAGACAAAGTATGCTCGATTTTCAGAATATAGAACACAGATTAGAATATGTGCTTACCGTTCATGGAATCGAGTTTATTAATGATTCCAAAGCCACCAATGTGAATGCTACCTGGTACGCATTGGAGAGTATGACAAAACCAGTGATCTGGATTATGGGCGGAGTAGATAAAGGTAATGATTATGATGAGATAAAAGAGATTGTGAAAGAAAAGGTAAAAGCAATTATTTGTTTAGGAGAATCCACTAAGAGAATTCAAAAGTATTTTAAGAAAGAAGTAAGTCAAATTGAAACAGTAAATAGTATGGAAGGAGCCGTAAGAGCATCTTATCGATTAGGAGACAAAGGAGATGTAGTACTCTTGTCACCAACTTGTGCAAGTTTTGATTTGTTTAAAAATTTTGAGGAAAGAGGACAATCTTTTAAAGACCAAGTAAGGAAACTATAAGTGGAAAGTATTTCCAAAAATATAAAGTTAGAAGGAGATAGAACCATCTGGGGAGTGGTGCTTTTCCTTGGACTGTTCTCTATTCTAATTGTGTATTCAGCGGCTGGGATTTCCGAAATATTTAAACACGTTATACGTTTAAGTATTGGTATCGGATGCATGTATTTGGTACATCAGTTAAAATTTAAATATTTTTCTCGACTTGGAGTTTTAGGTTTTTGGATAAGCATTATTTTGCTTATTTGCGCACTACTATTTGGGCCGAGTATTAATGCTGCTAATCGTTGGCTTGATATAGCTGGGCATAGCTTTCAACCCTCTGACATTGCAAAACTCTCTATTATACTTTTTGTCGCTAGACAACTTAGCAAACAAAGGGACTTTTTAAATGAATTCAAAGGAGTAATTTGGTATGTGTTAGCGCCAATTATTCTTATTTGTTTCTTAATCCTTCCAGCAGATTTTTCTACAGCAGCTCTTGTTTTTGCTAATGGTTTGATGCTGATGTTTATCGCAAAAGTGAATTTGAAATATATTTTTGGAATTCTTGGTATTGCATTTTTTGGCGGTTTGATGTTGTATGGAACAGCCAAATATGTTCCTATTATGAATGATATAATGCCCCGTTCTACTACTTGGGTAAGTAGAATTGATGGTTTCTTCAGCCCTTCTGAAAATCATAATTTAGATGAGGGATATCAATCCAATCAGGGGAAGATTGCAATACATAAAGGGGGTCTTTTTGGAGTAGGTCCAGGAAAAAGTGTACAAAGGCATTTTGTTTACGCTTCTTCTTCTGATTTTATTTTTGCCATAATGGTGGAAGAATATGGTTTGATTATTGGAGCTTTTCTACCCATATTACTTTATATGATTCTATTTTTTAGAGCTGTTAGAATCACTAATAAAAGTGAAAGTCAGTTTGGGGGATTAATCGCCTCCGGCTTAGCTTTTTCTTTAGTTTTTCAAGCTATGATAAATATGGCAGTTGCAGTAGGGATTATACCTGTTACTGGACAAACACTTCCTCTTATAAGTATGGGTGGAACTTCCATTTTATTTAGCTGTATTACCATAGGCATCATTTTAAGTGTAAGTAGGGATTCAACAGACAGAAATTATGCAACAGCTTAGGGTAATAATAAGTGGAGGAGGAACGGGGGGGCACATCTTCCCTGCACTTGCTATCGCAAAAGCATTAGAGCAAAAAGTAAACAATATTGAAATCTTATTTGTTGGTGCTAAGGGGAGAATGGAAATGACTAAGATTCCCGAAGAAGGATATAAAATTAAAGGATTATGGATAAGTGGCCTACAAAGAAGCTTCACCAGTAAAAATTTAACTTTCCCTTTTAAGGTGATTAATAGTTTATTAAAAGCAAGAAAAATTATTAAAGAATTTAAGCCAGATATTGCAATAGGAACAGGGGGATATGCAAGCGGGCCACTTCTTTATACAGCAGCAAAAGCAAAAATCCCAACTTTGGTGCAAGAGCAAAATTCATATCCAGGAATTACCAATAAGATACTATCCAAAGTAGTTGACAAAGTATGTGTGGCTTACGATAATATGGAAAGATTTTTTCCAAAACAGAAGATCATTTTTACTGGAAATCCTATTCGCAAAGATGTTTTGGAATTTGAAAGCAAGAAAAAATTAGCGGTTAAGAATTTTTATTTGAATGAAAGCAAAAAAACAGTATTGGTAATTGGAGGTAGTTTAGGAGCAAGAACTTTCAATCAAGTTATTGATAAAAACATAGATTTTTTTGCAAAAAATAACTTGAATTTAATTTGGCAAACAGGCATTAGTTATGAAAAAAAAGGAACTGAAAGAATAAATGAAAGGCTAGTAAAAGGAATAAACGCTTATGCATTTATCAAAGAAATGGATTTAGCTTATGCAGCAGCCGATATTATTATCTCAAGAGCTGGGGCAATTGCTGTTTCTGAGCTTTGTTGCATTGGCAAGCCAACCATTTTAGTACCATCACCAAATGTATCGGAAGATCATCAAACAAAAAATGCACAAGCGGTGGTTAATAAAAAGGCAGCACTGCTGGTGAAAGACAGAGAGCTAGGCAGTAAATTAGTTACTTGTTTACAGAAGTTGATTAAAGATGATAGCTTACGGGCTGAATTATCTGAGAATATAAAAAAATTAGCAGTAAAAAATGCTGCTAATTGTATTGCAGATGAGGCAATTGAATTAATAGAAAAATGAATTTAGAGATCTATAAGCATATTTATTTACTAGGAGTAGGTGGTATTGGTATGAGTGCTTTAGCAAGGTATTTTAATGCACATGGAAAAAAGGTAAGTGGTTATGATAAACGTAAAACTCTACTTACTGAAAAATTAGAAAAAGAAGGGATTGCTATTCATTACAAAGATGATGTAGATCAAATAAAAAAAGAAGTAAAAGAGGCAAGACTTACAGAGCTTCTAGTGATATATACTCCGGCAATTGATAAAGAAAACAGTGAATTTCTCTTTTTCAAAGAAAAAGGAATTATACCACTAAAGCGTTCTCAGATTCTTGGAATGATAACTTGTCAAAGTTTTACTATCGCCATTGCTGGAACGCATGGGAAAACAACAACTGCTACTTTGCTTACTCATATCTTGAAAAATTCTCAAATTGATTGCACAGCTTTTTTAGGAGGGGTTAGTAAGGATCTTGACAGCAATTTTATACTGGCCCAAACAGGAAATATTGTAATTGTGGAAGCGGATGAATATGATCGTTCTTTTCACTATCTTTATCCGGATGTAGCGGTAATTACCTCAATTGATGAGGATCACTTAGATATTTACGAAAACAAAAGAGCCTTGGAGACTGCTTTTCAGAAATTTGCATCTCAAGTAAAAGAAAAAGGATTTTTGCTTGTTCAGGCTGGCGTAAAAACTGAATTTGAAAAACCAGAAGATGGGGCAAAAATGTCCTATTCCGCAACAAAAAAGGCAGATTATTATGCTTCTAATATTGGAATTAGAAACAATAAAACAAAATTTGATATTAGGGTATTAGATATACTTCCAGGAATGGTATATGGGGAAAAGATATCTAATTTATTGATTGATATACCAGGAAAACACAATATTGAGAATGTGTTAGCGGCTTCTGCTGTGGCTTGTTTTATGGGAGTGTCTTGTGAGAATGTAAATAATGCTATTAGTACTTTCAAAGGTATAAAAAGAAGGTTTGAAATTCATCTGCAATCTGAAAGAATGACCTTTATTGATGATTATGCTCATCATCCTAAAGAAGTAAGAATGACTATAAAGGCGGTAAAGAGGTTGTATAAAGGTAAGAAAATAATGGTTGTTTTCCAACCACATTTGTTTTCCAGAACACAAGATTTTGCAGATGAATTTGCCGAGAGTTTATCCTTAGCAGATGAACTTATACTATTGGAAATATATCCTGCTAGAGAAAAACCAATTGATGGTGTTACCTCAAAAATGCTATCTCAGAAATGCACTATTAAGAATGAGGTTTGTAGTAAAGAGGAATTAATAAGTACCTTACAAAATAAGGATATTGAGGTATTGCTAACTTTAGGAGCAGGCGATATTTCAACCCTTGTAGAACCTATAAAGGCCCTTTATAACTAATGAAAAAAGTATTTAGCATATTGAGTTGGTTTATATTAATAGCAGTCATTATTTTGCTTATGGCTTTCTCTGTGAAAAAGCAAAAAGCGGTGGATTGCAAAGTGTTTGAGGTAGTAGTTGCCCAAAGTGAGAATCATTTTGTAAATGAAAAAATAATAAATAATCTTTTAAGGGATAAAAACTTGCATCCACTAGGGAAGAAAAAAACTAAAGTTGCAATAGATGAGATGGAAAGAATCATTGCAAATCATGCCTTAGTAAAGGAAGTGAATGCTTACTCAGATATTGCTGGGAATGTTGCAGTTGAAATAGTCCAGAAAAGACCAATTGCTAGAATTTCTACTGCTATTAATTCATTCTATATTGATGAAGATGGAAAAAGAATGTCGCTTTCAGCTGTATTTACAGCGCGTACTTTAGTAATTAGTGGGAATGTGAATTTTACAGAAAAAGGAGCACTCTTTTCATTAGCAAGATTTATTGATGAGCATCCGTTTTGGAAAGCGCAAATTATGCAAATACACGAGGAAGTAAATGGTGATTTAACACTTATTCCAAGAGTTGGGTATCAACAAATAGTTTTTGGTAAGGCAGTAAATATAGAAGAGAAATTTCGCAAGTTAAAATTATTTTATAAGAAAGGAATCTTAGAAGAAGGGTGGAATAATTATTCGCAGATTAATTTAAAATTTAAAAATCAGATTGTTTGCACAAAAAAATAAAAAGATATGGAAAATAACGGACCAATAATAGTAGGACTTGATATAGGGACCACTAAAATAAGCGTAATGATTGGCAGGCAGGATCAGTTTGGTAAACTAGAAATTTTAGGAATGGGAAAAGCAATTTCTGGGGGGGTGCTAAGAGGAATTGTAGCCAATATTGACAAAACAGTAGAGTCGATAAAACTAGCAGTGGAAGAAGCTCAGCAAAAATCAGGAACTGAGATAAAAGAAGTTTATATTGGAATAGCAGGTCAACACATCAAAAGTTTACAGCATAGAGGGGAGATGGTAAGAGATGATATTGAAAATGAAATTACGATTTCTGATATGGAGAAGCTCAGAGAAAATATGTTTAAGTTAGTAACCGTTCCAGGAGAAGAAGTGATTCATGTAATTCCTCAAGAATACACTGTTGATGGTGAGGATGGAATTCAGGATCCTAAGGGAATGTCCGGAATAAAATTGGAGGCTAATTTCCATATTATTACTGCACAAGTTGCTGCTGTTAGAAATATTATAAGATGTGTAAAAAAAGCAGGCTTGGAACCCAAGGAATTAATTTTAGAACCATTTGCTTCTGCTCTTGCAACTTTGGATAATGATGAGCTGAATGAAGGAGTTGCACTAATAGATATTGGTGGAGGGACAACAGATGTTGCTATCTTTTTAGATGGTATTAATCGGTATACAGCAGTGATTCCATTTGGCGGAAATATTATAACAAAAGATATCAAAACGGGCCTTTCTATTTTAGAAAAGCAAGCTGAACTTTTAAAAGTAAAATTTGGATCAGCCATGCATACATCTGATCAGGATAATGTTATGGTTTCTATTCCAGGGCTAAGAGGCAGAGATCCTAAGGAGATTTCTATTAAAAACTTGGCAGAAATAATAGGGGCAAGAATGAAAGAAATTATAGATCTGGTGTATCATGAAATAAAAGTTTCTGGTTTTGAAAATAAACTAATGACTGGTATTGTGTTAACTGGAGGAGGTTCACAACTAAGAGCTTTACCGCAATTGGTATCATACATTACTGGAAAAGATGTAAGGATAGGTTTACCAAATGAGCATTTAGGAAAAGAATCGCATGGAAAAGTAACAAGCCCAATGTATTCTACAGGTGTTGGTTTAGTGCTTAAGGGTTTTGAAGATTTGAAGGCTATGAATGCTGGAGAAGAGATATCTGAAAAAGATTCAGAGATGCATAAAGTTGGTGGTGGAATATTAGGGAGATTAAAAGAATTATTAACAGAATTCTTTGAGGAAGACGTAACATAAAAACAATCAATTATTAACTAAATAAAAACAATTAATCATGAGTGAAAAAGAAAGTTTATTTGAATTTAACCTGCCGAAGAACCGGTCATCTGTTATAAAGGTGATTGGTGTTGGTGGGGGTGGCGGGAATGCCATTAATTACATGTTTGAGAATGGTATTGAAGGTGTGGATTTTGTGGTCTGCAATACTGACTCGCAAGCATTGGAAGCTAGTCCAGTACCAACTAAAATACAATTAGGAACTGAACTAACAGAAGGGCTTGGAGCTGGAAGCAATCCTGAAATGGGTAAAAAGGCAGCTGAAGAAAGTATTGATAAAGTAAAAGAGCTTTTAGATGCTAATACAAAGATGCTTTTTATTACTGCAGGTATGGGGGGAGGGACAGGAACTGGTGCTGCTCCAATTATTGCTGAGGTTGCTAAAGAAACAGATATTTTAACTGTTGGTGTTGTAACTATTCCTTTTTCCACAGAGGGAGGAAATAGACACGAATATGCTATGCAAGGACTGAAAGAGCTCAGAAAATATGTTGACACCCTTTTGGTAATAAATAATGATAAGCTCATTGAGATTTATGGCGATCTTACTTTTACGCAAGCCTTTGCTAAAGCAAACGAAGTACTTAACACGGCGACAAAAGGAATTGCAGAAGTAATTTCTCAACACTTGCTAGTAAATATTGATCTTAATGATGCAAGGAGAGTATTAGAAGATAGTGGTACTGCTGTCATGGGACAAGCAACAGCTTCTGGTGAAAATAGAGCTATTGAAGCAGTAAAGGGAGCACTTGATTCTCCACTACTTAATGATAACAATATTAAAGGAGCAAAGCAAGTATTACTTAAAATTGTAACTGGAGCAGGAGAGGAGGAAATTAGAATGATGGAATTAGCTGATATCAAAAAGAAAATTCAAGAAGCTGCTGGTTGTGAGGTGAATATTATTGAAGGTATTGGTATTGATCCTAACCTCAATGGGGAAGTATGTGTTACAGTAATTGCTACCGGATTTAATGTAAAAGTGATAACTGATCCTGTAACGATTACTTTAGATGGGGAGAAAAATATTGATGATGTATTAAAGCAAGAGGAGCAAGAAGAAGTTAGCATGCCAAAAAAGGAAGATGAAGTTCAACATACTATTTTTGATAATTCAGAGCAAATAAAAGTTGAGGACAATCGTGACGAAGAAATACAAGAAGAGATAGAGCAAGAAGTAGAAGAAGAAATAAATATTCAAGAACTTGAACAAGTTGAATTATCAGAGGAGGTAGAAATAAACGATGAAATAGAGTTGGATTTGGAACCTCAGAAAGTTGTAGTAGATTTGGATGAAGAAGTAGCTTTGCCTGAGGAACTGATTCCCACACTAAAGGAAGAAGAGGTTTTGGTAAAAGAAGATATTCAAGAAGCTACAATAAATGAAAGTGAGGATCTTCCCTTAACCCAAGATGTCTTAACTAATAAATCGAGGGAAAGAGATGACAGATTGAAAAACATCTCTATGAAGCTCAGAACACCTTCTGGGCTTACTTCTTTGGAAGATGAGCCAGCATATAAGCGTGATAATGTAGAATTAGAAGAAACACCGCATTCTTCAGAATCCGAAGTTTCAAAATATACTTTATCAGAGGGAGAGGATAATAAAACAGAAATAAAATCTAACAATTCCTTTTTACACGATAATGTAGATTAGTTTTAGTTTAACAAATTGATTGATTGTTGAAAGCCGAGCGTTGCTCGGCTTTTTTTTATTTTTGGGTTTTTAATTTAAACAATGAAACAGATACTCTTTATCCTAGTTGCACTTATTACAACTAATGTTGGTTATGCTTCATTTCAAGTTGTGAAAACAGATAAATAAAATAAAAAATCCCCACCAAATTGGCAGGGATTTTTTTAATATCTTAAGCATTTTCTTTACATCATACCTGGCATTCCTCCACCTCCACCCATTGGTGGCATAGCTGGTTCATCTTCTGGAATATCTGCAATTACGCATTCTGTTGTAAGCAACATTCCTGCTACAGAAGCAGCATGTTCTAAAGCGATACGTACTACTTTTGCCGGATCAATAACACCTGATTTATAAAGATTCTCGTATTTTTCGGTTTTAGCATTAAAACCAAAATCTGCTTTTCCATCTTTTACTTTTGCAACAACTACTGAACCTTCAATCCCAGCATTTTCTACTATTTGCCTTAGTGGCTCTTCTACTGCTCTTTCAATAATACTAACCCCTGTTTTTTCATCTTCATTGTCTGCTTTCACTTTTGCAAGTGTAGTTGAAGCACGAACAATAGCCACACCACCACCAGGAACAATTCCTTCTTCCACAGCAGCCCTTGTTGCAGCCAATGCATCATCTACTCTATCTTTCTTTTCTTTCATTTCAATCTCAGATGCAGCTCCAACATACAATACCGCAACTCCACCAGCTAGTTTAGCTAATCTTTCTTGTAGTTTCTCTCTATCATAATCAGAAGTAGTACTTTCAATCTGTGATTTTATTTGATTTACTCTTGCCTTAATATCTGACTTGTTTCCAGCTCCATTAATAATGGTTGAATTGTCTTTATCAATCACAATCTTTTCAGCACTTCCAAGCATTTCCAAAGTTGTTCCTTCCAAAGTAAAACCTCTTTCTTCCGAAACTACAGTCCCAGATGTCAGTATAGCTATATCTTCCAACATTGCTTTTCTTCTATCTCCAAAGCCAGGAGCTTTCACAGCAGCCACTTTTAGTGCGCCTCTTAGTTTATTTACGACCAAAGTAGAAAGGGCTTCTCCATCCACATCTTCTGCAATAATTAAAAGTGGTCTTCCACCTTTGGCAGTTTGCTCCAATATTGGTAACAAATCTTTCATTGCCGAGATCTTTTTATCATAAATAAGAATATAAGGATTTTCTAATTCGGTTTCCATTTTATCTGCATCTGTAATAAAATAAGGAGAAAGATAACCTCTATCAAACTGCATTCCTTCTACAACTTCAACAGTAGTTTCCGTTCCTTTTGCCTCTTCTACAGTTATTACTCCCTCTGTTTTTACTTTCTTCATAGCCTCTGCAATTAGCGCGCCAATGCTATTATCATTATTAGCAGAAATAGCTGCTATTTGCTCTATTTTCTCATAAGAATTTCCAACCTCTTTGGCTTGTTTCCCTATATCAGCTACAATAGAGGTAACCGCCTTATCCATTCCCCTTTTAAGATCCATTGGGTTGGCTCCAGCAGCAACATTCTTAAGTCCTGCCGAGATGATGGCTTGTCCCAAAACAGTTGCTGTTGTAGTTCCATCACCAGCCAGATCGTTAGTTTTTGAGGCCACTTCTTTGAGCATTTGTGCCCCCATATTCTCAATTTGGTTTTCCAATTCAATTTCTTTGGCTACCGTGACGCCATCTTTAGTAATACCAGGAGCACCAAATTTTTTATCAATTATTACATTTCTTCCTTTCGGACCTAATGTAACTTTTACTGCATTTGCAAGCGCATCTACTCCTTTTTTTAGAGCATCTCTTGCTTCTGTATCAAATGTGATTTCTTTTGCCATGTTTTTAATTATTTAATGATTGCTAAAATGTCTGATTCTTTCATGATAAGATAATCCTCTCCATCATATTTTAGTTCGGTCCCAGAATATTTTCCGTACAATACATTGTCACCTACTTTTACAGTTATCGGATTATCTTTAGTTCCTTTTCCCACCGCTATAATACTTCCTTTTTGTGGCTTCTCTTGAGCAGTATCCGGAATAATAATTCCAGAGGCAGTTTTGGTCTCGGCAGCAGCAGCTTGTACAAGTACTCTGTCTGCTAGGGGTGTAATTTTTGTTTTAGTCATTTTTTATTTTTTTGTTAAGTTAAGATTTTATTCTAAAAGCTATAAGTACATAAAGTGTGCCAAAGCAGGACAAGATGTAAATTTGTCAGTATTTCTTTTTAGAAAATAATTACTACTCGTCAACAGCTGGAGTTGTAATTGGTAAGTTTGGCACTTGTTGTGGTACAATTGACTGATCAATTTGTTCTTGCATAATTGATTCTGGATCGTCTGTATTTACTCTAGGAATAGCAAAATTAGATAGTAAACTAAGCGAAATGAGTGCTATTGCTAATGTCCAAGTAGCTTTTTCCAAAAAGTCAGTTGTTTTCTTTACGCCCATCATTTGGCTTGCACCTCCACCAAATGTGGAAGAAAGTCCGCCTCCTTTTGGGTTTTGAACAAGCACAACTAATACCAATAGGATACAACAAATAATAATAAGGATTGCAAAAATTGTATACATTTTATTCTTCTTTTAAGTCGTGAATTAATTTTATTTGGGTTGCAAAGAAACTACTTTTTTCTGGAAATTTCAAACTTAATTTGTCATAAGCTGCAATTGCCTTATCGTAATGTTCTTGTTCTAGATATACACGAGCCAAAGTTTCAGTCACAATTTCATCATTTTCTATCAAACTTTCTTTTGCTGATTGTTCTGAAGAAAAGAATTCTTCTCTTTTTGGTTTGTTAATTTTTGGCTCAGTTTCAATAAATTTATTAATTAATTTTTCTCCTTTTCCCTCTGTTCTCTCAATTTTTTTGGTTTTTGTAAGCGCTAACCACTCAGCAAAGGAATGAGTCTCTTTTTCTGTAAATTCTAGAGGTTTACCAATTTCCAGTTCTTTCTCAGGAGTTTGAGTTTTTTCTTTTTTCTCTATTTTTATTTCTGGAATCTGCTCAACCTTTTTTACATTTTCTGTAATAAGCTGGAAAAGTAATCTTCTATCACCAGCATATGCAGCTGCTTTTCGAAGCTGTAGATTATAGCTAATACTATCAGTATTGTAAAGCCCTTTAGCAAAAAGTAATTGCATCGAAGTAAAGTAAGGAAAGGCCTGCAAACTAATGCGCATATCGGCTATCTCCCGTTTCCCTATTTGCATAGGGTTTTGAATATTTCTTATGAGTTTTTGGTTCCGCATTACCAGTTTACTACTGCTTTATTAAAAATATCTTCAACCAATTCATTTGTAATTTGCTCAATTAAGATATCTTCTACTTCTACCAGATTTTGTTCACTATCATAATCGGCATAGCGAAAAAATCTTTGCTCAAAGTTTTTATTATTTTCTTTTGTGTTTTCAAACTTTACTTTTACAGCAATTGTTAGTCGGTTTTGTGCTGCTTGCTCATTAGCTTGAATAGCAATGGGTTTTACTTCATACTTTACAATTTCACCACTAAAATTTAAATCGCCCAATTCTGTTTCCAAACTAAGGTTAGTTTGTTCTAAAAAATAATCTTTAAGCCGTTCGGTAAATACTTGGCTAAGAGTTGGCTCAATGGTAGCTGAATAATTAGGAAAATACTGAACAGAAACAGTTTTTATGTTTGGGGAAATGGATGCCCCAGTAAAAGAATAAAAGCCACAAGCACTTAACAATATTAAGGCAAAAAGAAACAATATTTTGTTGCAAAAGCTACCCATTATAAATTGAATTCTTTAATCTTTCTATACAAAGTTCTTTCAGAAATACCCAACTCTTTTGCTGCATATTTTCGCTTTCCTTTGTGTTTCTCTAAGGCTCTTTCAATCAGCATTTTTTCTTGCTGAAAAAGAGATAAGTTTTGAGAGACATCAATTGTGTCATCTGTTTTTTTGTTTGGAATTAAAGTTACATTTCCATCTTTCAAATCATCAAATACTTTCTCAGAAGTTTTATGTGTTTTTACCTCTCCTTGCATCAAATCAAAAGTAATTTTTTTAAGTTCAGTTAAATCTTTTTTCATATCAAAAAGTACTTTATAAAGTATTTCTCTTTCAGTTAATTCTCCACTATTTTCTCCCTCAAAAAGTATTGGGGTTTTTTCATCTTTGGTTTTGTGAGGCATATAATTTTCCAAAGTTTCAGATGAGATATTTCTTTCTTTTTCAATAACAGAGATTTGTGCAACAAAGTTTTTAAGTTGTCGAATATTTCCTGGCCAAGGATAATTTTTCAGCATTTCCATAGCATTATCACTAAGGCGAATAGGAGGAGTATTATATTTGTCGGCAAAATCAGCTGTAAATTTTTTAAAGAGCAAAGAAATATCTTCCTTTCTTTTTCTGAGTGCTGGAATCTGTATGCTAATTGTGTTTAGCCGATAAAATAAATCTTCTCGAAATTTCCCTTTTCTAAGGGCTTCCTGTACATTCACATTGGTAGCGGCTATTATTCGTACATCTGTTTTTTGTGCTTTAGAAGAGCCCACTTTCATAAACTCTCCACTTTCCAGAACTCTTAAAAGTCGTACTTGCGTTGAAAGAGGTAATTCAGCGACTTCATCTAAAAAAATAGTACCGCCATCCGCTACTTCAAAGTATCCTTTTCTGCTTTCGTGTGCGCCTGTAAAAGCACCTTTTTCATGTCCAAAAAGTTCGGAATCAATAGTGCCTTCTGGAATTGCACCACAATTTACCGCCACATAATTGCTGTGTTTTCTTTTGCTATTTTGATGAATTATTTTTGGAATATTTTCTTTTCCTGTACCACTTTCACCATACACAAATACAGAAATATCCGTAGGAGCAACTTGTAAAGCCACATTAATCCCACGAATTAGTTCCGCATCATTGCCAATTATCCCAAATCTTCTTTTTGCTTGTTTTATATCCATTTTATATAACTTTTCCTATTAAAGTAGCAGATGTGCAGTCCTGAATCTGGACCTTTATGTAAGTTCCTTTTTTATGATCTCCTTTGTCAAATACAACCACTTTATTTTGTTTTGTTCTTCCTTGCAATTTCTCAGTTGATTTTTTAGACTCTCCTTCAATCAAGACTTCATAAGTTTTGCCAATAGTTTCCTTATTTCTAATTAAAGAATGTTCCATTTGTTTCTCAATGATTTGAGTTAACCTTTTTTGTTTAACCTCTTCTGTAACATCATCCTCCCACTTTCTTTGTGCTGGAGTGTTTGGACGTTCAGAATATTTGAACATATAGCCAAAATCAAAGATTACTTTTTCCATCAAATCTAGAGTATTTTTGTGGTCCTTTTTCGTCTCTGTGCAAAAGCCAGCAATCATATCCATGGAAATAGCACAATCCGGCAAAATTTCATGAATCTTTTCTATTCTTTGTAAATATTCTTCTCGAGTGTACCCTCTATTCATTTTTTCTAAGATACGATTACTACCAGATTGAACTGGCAAATGAATATAGTTGCAAATATTTTTGTATTTAGCCATAATATGAAGCACATTAGCTGTCATATCTTGCGGATTTGAAGTGGAAAATCTAATCCTTAATTCAGGACTTACATTAGCTACCATTTCTATTAGTTGTGCAAAACAAACACTTTTTTCTTGCTCACTTTTACTTAAACTTTTAAATTCTTTTTTCAATCCTCCTCCTTGCCAAAGATAAGAGTCTACATTTTGCCCTAAAAGCGTAATTTCTTTATATCCATCACTCAGTAATTGCTGGCATTCATCTACGATACTTTCCGGATTTCTACTTCTTTCTCTTCCTCTTGTAAAAGGCACTACACAAAAAGTACACATATTATCACATCCCCTAGTGATAGAGACAAAAGCAGTAACCCCGTTTCCACCCAAACGAACTGGGCTTATTTCGGAATAAGTTTCTTCTTTAGAAAGGATTACATTTACTGCTTTCCGCCCATCATCTACTTGCTTTATTAGGTTTGGTAAATCTCTGTAAGCATCAGGACCTACTACAATATCTACAAGCTTTTCTTGCTCCAAGAATTTTTCTTTTAACCTTTCTGCCATACAGCCCAATACACCAACCACCATTGCTGGATTTTTCTTCTTTTTAATAGAATTATAAATTTGCAATCTTTTTCTAATAGTTTGCTCGGCTTTTTCCCTGATAGAGCAAGTATTTACAAAAACTAAATCCGCCTTTTCTATATCATTTGTAGTGGAGAATCCTTCTCCAGAGAGAATGGATGCTACGATTTCAGAATCGGAGAAATTCATTTGACAACCATAACTTTCAATATACATCTTTTTGCTACCATTTTTAGCTTTAGTAATCGAAAGTGTCTCACCTTGCCTTTCTTCCTCAATTTGTTTTTCTATTAAATTTTCAAAATCCATTTTCATAATTTTCACTCTGCAAAGGTAAATAAAAAATGTGTCAAGCTGACAATGTGTCATAAATCAATTTTTCTTATATTATTATATAATATAACGTATGTGTCAGTAAAATTTGGATTTGGAGAATTTAAAAAAAACTTCTTTTATTTGCAAAAAAAATCTAAAAATCGAAATTGATTATGAGCAAGAATTTAGTAATTGTAGAATCACCAGCAAAGGCGAAAACTATAGAAAATTATTTAGGTAAAGGTTTTACGGTTAAATCGAGTATTGGGCATATTCGCGATTTACCTAAAAAGGGAGGTATGGCAATAGATATTGAAAATGGATTTAAACCCAATTATGTTATTTCAGAGGATAAAAAGAAGATAGTGAGTGAGCTAAAAGCAGAAGTAAAAAAAGCAGACACCATATGGTTAGCAACTGATGAGGACAGAGAAGGAGAGGCTATTGCTTGGCATTTAACAGAGGCACTTAATTTGAATAGAAAAGATACTAAAAGAATAGTGTTTCATGAAATAACTAGGAGAGCAATTACCAATGCAGTTGAAAATCCAAGAGAGTTGAATCAAAATCTTATCAACGCACAACAGGCGCGTAGGATTTTAGATCGATTAGTGGGCTTTGAACTCTCCCCAATTTTGTGGAAAAAAATAAAACCAGGGCTCTCTGCTGGTAGAGTACAATCGGTTGCCTTAAAACTAATTGTAGAAAGAGAAAAAGAAATAATCAACTTTAATAGTATTTCCTCTTTTAGAGTAATGGCAGAATTCACCACTATTGAGGGCAAACAATTCAAAGCTGAACTTCCGAAACGAATAAGCTCTTTACAGGATGCAAAAGGCTTTTTAGAAGAATGCAAATTAGCAGAATTTAAAATTGAGAATGTCGAAAAAAGACCAGCAAAAAAATCACCTTCTGCTCCTTTTACAACTTCTACTCTACAACAAGAAGCTTCCAGAAAATTGGGATTTTCTGTAACACAAACCATGATGGTAGCCCAAAAGTTATACGAATCAGGGAAAATAACTTATATGCGTACCGATAGCGTGAATTTATCTAATGATGCGCTCTTGGCTGCCCAAACTGCTATAAAGAATTCTTATGGTGAAAATTATTCCAAAAGAAGGACTTTTAGTACAAAAGCAAAAGGAGCGCAAGAAGCACATGAGGCCATTCGTCCAACAGATATGGGTAAAAGCATAATTGATGGGGAAAGTGCTCATCAGAAATTATACGCACTTATTTGGAAACGCACAATTGCATCTCAAATGATGGATGCGCAATTAGACAGAACAACTGCAAAGATAAATGTTTCTACTAGTGATGAAAAGTTTGTTGCGAAAGGCGAAGTGATTACTTTTGATGGATTTATGAAAGTGTATTTGGAAGGAAAAGATGATGAAACAGAAACAGAAAAAGGTATGCTTCCACCTTTAGAGTTAGGAGCGAATGTAAATGCAAATGAAATACTTGGACTAGAAAGGTTCAGCAAACACCCTCCTAGATACGCAGAAGCAAGTTTGGTAAAAAAACTAGAAGAGTTGGGTATTGGAAGACCATCCACTTATGCGGCTACCATTTCCACCATTCAAAACAGAAAATATGTGGTAAAACAAACTACAGAAGCAAAGCAAAGAGAAATTCAGGCAATCATTGTAAAAAATGGGGAGTTGAAAGAAGAAAAACGTATAGAAAATTTTGGAGTAGAAAAAGGAAAACTTTTTCCAACTTCTGAAGGCACTGTGGTTTGCGATTTTCTAGAAGAAAATTTCAATAATATTATGGATTATGGTTTTACTTCCTCAGTAGAAAGTGAGTTTGATGATATTGCAGAAGGTAAGAAAGTATGGAATGAAATGATAGCTGCTTTTTATGGCCCTTTCCATCAAAAAGTGTTAGAAGTAGATGAGCATGCCGATAGAGCATCAGGGGAACGATTATTAGGAGAAGATCCGAAAAGCGGAAGAAATATATATGCGCGAGTTGGGAGATTTGGCCCTATGGTGCAAATTGGTGAACGCCAAGAATCTGATGCAGATCCTAAACCAAAATACGCCTCCCTAATTGGAGAGCAAACAGTGCAAACCATCAATTTAGAGCAAGCTCTTGAACTTTTTAGATTACCAAGAGTTGTTGGGGATTTTGAAGGAGAAGAGGTGGTGGCTGCAATCGGGAGATTTGGCCCTTATTTGCGTTATAAAGGAAAGTTTACATCCATCAAAAAAACGGATGATGAAGATCCTTTAACTATCAAATTGGATAGAGCAATTGAGCTTATCAAAATAAAAATTCAAGCTGATAAAGATAGATTAATAAATAATTTTGATGGGGAGCCACTTATTCAAGTACTCAATGGAAGATATGGGCCGTTTGTGCAAATTACTCCTGAAAAAGGGAAAAAGATTAACCTTAAAATTCCAAAAGGTACAGAGCCAAAAAGTTTAAATAGAGAAGATTGTTTATCTTTGCTGAGAGAACAACAGCAAAAATAGATATATTTTGTATAATTTATCTTCTTATTTTCTTCCTATTGAGGATGATTTCCTAATGAATAATTGGCAATTTTCTCAAATTGGACATTCCATAAAAAAGCATACTACCAATGAATTTCCGGAGCTTGCAAATGTAAAGATTGCTTTTTTTTCAGTTGCCGAATGTGAGGGAACAGAAAATAAATGTAATGATTTTTCTTCTATTAGAAAGGAGTTTTACAATTTGCATTTTGAGGAATTACCATTATTAGTTGATTTAGGAAATTTGCAACTAATGCCAACTAAACAAGAGTCCTTTAAGCAAATTGAGAAAGTGTGTTCTATTCTTTTACAAAACAATATAATTCCTTTCGTAATTGGTGGCGGACAAGATATCTCTTATGCTATCTATAAAGCATACGTCTCTATTGGAAGAATTATTACATTTACTTCTGTCGACAATGCTTTTGATTTAGGTTCTGAAGAAGATAAGATTCATGCTCATTCCTATTTGAGTAAGATGATTTCCTATCAGCCAAATCATTTATTCAACTATTGTAATATTGCCTATCAATCCTATCTTGAAAGTCCAGCAGCGATTGAAATGCTTGATAAAATTCATTTTGACTCTTATCGTTTGGGTTTTGTAAAGGCAAATTTGTTTGAAGTAGAGCCAATTATGCGCAATACCGATTTTTTAAGTTTTGATATTTCTGCAATAGAACATGCTGTTGCTTCAGCTAATGTTTATGCTAGTCCAAATGGTTTAGACGGAGCAGAAAGCTGCAGTATTATGCGCTATGCTGGTTTGAGTGATAAAGTAACTTCTTGTGGTATTTTTGAATATAATAATAGTTTAGATAACTTTGGCCAAACAGCAAAACTCATTGCCCAAATATTTTGGTATTTTTTAGATGGGTTTAAACAAAGAAAGAATGAGTTGAATCCGAACTTAAATGAGTGTACTAAATACACGGTTTCTTTTGATGATGGATTGAATGAAGTGCAATTTTATAAAAGCAATAAAACTGGAAGATGGTGGATTGGGGTTCCTTTTTCTAATCCTGAAAAAAAGAAAAAAGATAATTATTTTGTAGCTTGTTCCTATCGAGATTATGAGCAATCTAATCAAGGGGTGCCACCAGAAAGGTGGATAAAAACCTATCATAAGCTAGATTAATTTTTTTTAGTTTATTCTGATTTTTTACTTATTAAATAAAAAATAGTTATTTTAGCAATCTCAAAACTTAATAAAAAGAGAAAATTGAATATGAAAAGAACAATAGTACTTATATCTTTTTTGCTGATTGCAGGGCTTGCTTTTTCACAACAAGACCCTCAATTTAGTCAAAATATGTTTAATAAATTAGCCAACAATCCTGGATATGCGGGAAGTAACCAAGCTATCTGTGCTACTGCACTTCATCGTTCACAATGGATGGGTTTTGAAGGAGCTCCAACAACTCTTAATTTGAGTGTAGATGCTGGTATCCCAGCAATTCATGGTGGATTGGGCCTTAATATTGTAAAAGATGATATTGCAGCATTTAGTAATTTAGGGTTGCAGTTAACGTATGCTTATCGGACTGATTTAGGAAATGGACAAATGGGAGCAGGTCTTTCTTTAGGGATGTTTCAAAGTGGTGCTGATGGAGGTTGGTTTGATCCGGCTCAAGATGGGGATGTAGTAATCCCAATTGGAGATGTAAAAGGATCTGCAATGGATTTTGGATTTGGGGTGTATTATAACACCCAGGACGTATATATAGGCCTTTCTACCTCTCACTTTACTGAGCCGACTATTGAGTGGTCAAATAGTCAAATGGAATTGGCAAGACATTATTTTCTTATTGCTGGTTATGCTCACGAGCTAAACTCAATGTTTACACTCAATCCTTCCATTTATTTGAAATCTGATGGATCTTCTTCCCAATTGGATATTAATACTAATGTTTTGTATAATAATAAGCTTTGGGGAGGTATTAGTTACAGATTAGATGAAGGGCTAATCGCACTTTTAGGAATGCATATTAATGATGATTTAAGATTTGGTATAGCATATGATGTTGTTATGTCAGAGATTAAAAATAATAGTTTAGAATTTATGTTGGGTTATTGCTTCAAGGTTTCTTACGATAAACCCGTGAAGAGTTACAAGAACCCTAGATTCTTATAAAATTATAGAATAAAATTAACCCGAATCATTATGTATTCTTAAAAGATGCATAGTGATTTTTAAAATTAAAGAGTAATCATTTCGCTAGCGAAAACAAAAATAAAAACTATGAAACAAATATTATTTTTTGGATTAATTATTACAATCTTAAGTAGTTGTGGTAATTCAGGTAATGGAGAGCTAATTGGCACGAAAGATAGAGCTATTTGGCAACCTACAGATCCTTATGGAATGGTGTTTATTCCACAAGGTAGTTTTGTAATGGGACCATCTGATCAGGATGTGCCTTTTGCTAATGTTACTGCAGCAAAAACGATTTCTGTTGCTGCATTCTATATGGATGAAACGGAGATTACAAATAATGAATATCGTCAGTTTACTGATTGGGTAAGAGATTCTATTGCGCACAGAATTTTAGGTGATGCAGGAATTGAAGGACACCTAATTGAGGAAGATGAGTATGGTAACTTCATTGAACCACCTATTATCAATTGGAAAGAAAGAATCAGATGGGATGATATTGAAATAAGAGAGATCTTAGAGGAAGAAATGTATTTGTCTGAACATGAAAGATTTAATAGAAAAAGAGAGATTGATAGCAGAAAACTAATATATACATATCAAGAATTGGATTTAAACAAAGCTGCCGCAAAAGCAAATAGAGAAAATGATGCTACAGGGAAAAGAGATCGTTCAGTATTCTTAAAAGATGTTGAGGTAAGTATTTTCCCTGATACTCTTGCTTGGATGCATGATTATGCATATGCTTTTAATGAGCCAATGACATCTGAATATTTTTGGCATCCAGCTTTTGATGATTATCCAGTTGTAGGTATTAATTGGGGTCAAGCAGTTGCATTTAGTAAATGGAGAACACAGATTATGAATCGCTTCTTAAGACAAAATAATGAGCCAACTTTACCTGAGTTCAGATTACCAACTGAATCTGAATGGGAATATGCGGCAAGGGGTGGTGCAGATTTATCACCATATCCTTGGGGAGGACCTTATACTAGAAATCATAAAGGATGCTTTTTAGCAAACTTTAAACCACTTAGAGGAAATTATACTGCTGATGGCGGTTTGCGTTCAGTAAAGGTAGCTAGTTATAATCCAAATGCATATGGTCTTTATGATATGGCTGGTAATGTATCAGAATGGACATCCAATACTTTTGACGAATCAGCTTTCTCATATGCACATGATATGAATATGGATTATCGATTGGATTCTGAAGAAGCTGATTCTGAAGTTTTAAAAAGAAAAGTAATTAGAGGTGGTTCTTGGAAAGATATCTCCTACTTTATACAAACAAGTACAAGAGATTATGAATATCAAGATACTGCTAAATGTTATATAGGATTTAGATGTGCAGTTGACTTCTTAGGAAGAGATAAAAAAGATTTTGAATAATAATCAAGTTTAAATTAAAAATAAAAAAATGACAATAAAGGAATTAGCAAACAGACCCGGATTTAAATTATTTATGTCTCGTTTGTATGGCTGGGGGGCATCATTAGTAATTTTAGGAGCATTATTTAAGATAGAACATTTACCTGGAGCATCTTTAATGTTAATACTAGGATTAGGTACAGAAGCAGTTATCTTCTTCTTTTCTGCCTTTGAAACACCAAAGGAAGATCCGGATTGGAGTTTGGTTTATCCTGAACTAGCTTACATGAAGGATCCAGATAAAAAAGGAACGCCTGCTCAACAATTGGATAAAGCTCTAGAAAGAGCTAAAATTGAAGATGAATTAATTGAAAGTTTAGGTGATGGGCTTAGAAAATTTGGAGAAACTGCTAGTAAATTAAACGAAACAGTAGAAGCAGCTGGAGCTATTTCTGAGTACAATCAGCAGATTGAAGAAGGAGTAAAAAATATGAATGCACTGAATTCTTTATACGAATTACAATTACAAACTTCTTCTCAACAAATGGAAGCATCTACACAATTCTTGCAAAATTTGAGCACTTCAATTGAAGACTCTAAGCGTTTCCAACAAGAAGTTGGAAAATTAGCAGAAAACTTATCAGCACTTAATGAAGTGTATGCTAATATGCTAAATGCAATGAATCCGAATAAATAAGAATTTTAAGAAACGAATAAATGGCAGGAAATCACCCTAGTGAGTTAAGTCCCCGACAGAGGATGATTAACATGATGTATTTAGTGTTAACAGCACTACTTGCGCTTAATGTTTCAAAAGAAGTATTGGATTCCTTCTTTGAAGTGAATAAAGGTATTGAAAGAACGACTACAAACTTTTTCTCAAAGAATGCAGAAACATATTCTGCTTTTGATAATGCATCAGATAATAACCCAGAAAAATATAAAGAAGTTAGAGATAAAGCATATGAGATTAAACAAATGTCTGATGAACTGGTAATGTTAATTCAGAATATGAAATATGATTTAGTATCGAAAACTGATAAAGGAGAGGTTTATCTTGGAGAAACTTGGGAAATTCTTGATGAAGAAGGGAAGTTAATAGATTCGAGAGTAATTGAAAATATAAAATTTGAAGACCTGACTTTAGCCCAGAAGAGCAAGAAAATTGGATGGTTGAGTAATAAATCAGATAGAAATACTTCCGGAGAGTTATTTTGGCCAAAAGGTGTTAAAGAAAATAGAGCTAAAGTATTAAAAGACAATATTTTAGACTATGGAGGGTTTTTAATTGATGTAGCGGGGGAAAATGAACTATTGATTAAAAGTATTCAATCAAGTACCAATGTTAGTGATAAGAAAAGAAAAGGAAAAGATTTAACTTGGGAAGAATATTATTTTTATGATATGCCAGCGGTTGGAGCGTTGACATTATTATCTAAGATGCAATCAGATGTAAGAAATGCGGAAGCTGATGTTATTGATTTTTTAAAAAAAGATATAGACGCAAAATCGTAAAAGTTTACTTCTGCTGAAGGAATTGCAATTCCGCAATCAAATTTTGTTTTAAGAGGAGACTCATTCAGGGCTGAGATCTTTATTACTGCAAAAAATGAGAGTCAGAATCCTGATATTTATGTAGGCGAATATGAATACGACAGTGTAGGTGTAGGAGAGTATCAAATGGTTGGGGATTATGATACTGTAAAAGTTGTGAATGCTAAAGGTTTATTTGCAAAAAGAACAACCTCAGAAGGAATAAAAAAATGGGGAGGTTTGATTGCTATGAAAACTGAAACAGGGACTAAATATTATCCCTTTGGCGGCGAATATTTAGTAGCTTCAAAAAGTGTAGTAGTTTCTCCTGTGAACATGAATGTTTTTTATTTAGAGGTAGATAATCCTGTAAAAATTTCAGTTCCTGGTTTTGCTGCTGCTGATATTACTGCATCAATGAGTAATGGTAATATGCGTGCAACTAAAAAGTCGTCTGGAGAATACATAGCAAGACCAAATAAAAAAGGAAAATCAACTGTAACTCTATTTGCAACTATTGAAGGTAAAAGAACCAGAATGGGTGCTATGGAGTTTAGAGTAAAAGAGGTCCCTCCACCAAAACCATATATTGGAGGAAAATCATCCGGTGTAATTGAAAAACAAAGAATGTTAGCAGCTGGAGGAATACAAGCTAAATTGGAAGATTTTGACTTTAAAGGTGTAAGATATAAGATTATTTCTTATTCTTTCACAACTGTTTATAAAGGAGATCAGGTAACAGAGACTGTAAAGGGACAAAAATTCACACAAAGAATAAATACAATTATTAACAATACAAAATCAGGTAATTCTATAACTGTTTCCAACATTATGGCAAGAAGAACAGACGCCAAGGGAACAGCTACTAGACCATTACCTCCACTAGTTTTAAAACTTAAATAATCTTATTATGAAAAATCTTATTTTACTATTTATTTCGTTCTTGATGATTTCCACTACTGGAAATGCACAAGATATTTTGGATGGCGCTTACGATCGTAAGACTACTTATGAAAATAGAAAAGTGCAACCTTATCCGCATTTAAGACAAGCAGATGTTATGTGGTCTCGTAAAATTTGGCGTGAGATTGATTTGCGTGAAAAGGCAAATCACCCCTTTTATTACCCTGCAATTCAGCCAGGTCAGGAGAAGGTAAACGATAGAAGAAGTTTGATAGATGTTATCATGGACGCAATTACTGAAGGAAGTATTACTGCTTATGCCAATGCTATTTATGATGATGAGTTTAAGATAGAAATGACTCAAGAAGATATTAAAAAAATTGGTGGGGCAAGAGAAGAAATAATGGACGTAATCGATTGGTCTAGTGATGAAGAAGATGCAATGAAGGATACATTAATAAAGGTTGAATTTGACAGAACAACAGTGAAAAAATGGAGACTAAAAGAGGAGTGGTATTTTGATAAACAAAGATCTGTTATGGATGTGCGAATAATTGGGATCTGTCCAATGCAAGAGGGAAAAGATGAAATCACTGGAGAGCCAACTGGCTTCTTCGATCCTTTATTCTGGGTATATTTCCCAGAGGCAAGATCAATACTTGTAAATGCTGAGATTTTCAACTTAATGAAGAATGATGCAGAAAGAAGAACATATGATGATATTTTCTGGAAAAGAATGTTTTCTTCCTACATCATAAAAGAATCAAATGTGATGGATAGAAAAGTAAATGAGTATATGATTGGCTTAGATGCTATTTTAAAATCAGAAGAAATAAAAGCGGAACTATTTAATATAGAACACGATTTGTGGGAGTATTAAGACTTGTTTATAAAGCTAATGAAAACCCCTTCTTGCTAAGGGGTTTTTTTATTTCAGTAAATAGTAAAATCTCTATCTTTGTAGCATGAAAATTATAGTAACAGGAGGCGCGGGATATATTGGAAGTCATACGATTGTGGAACTTCTTACTGCTGGTTTTCATCCGGTAATTGTAGATAATCTTTGTAATACTGATATTAGAAATTTAGATGGTATAAAAGCAATTACAGGAGAAGATATTAAGTGGTACAATGTAGACTGTAGCAAAAAGGAGAAGTTAGAATTAGTATTTGAAGAAGAAAGGGATATTATTGGGGCAATTCATTTTGCTGCTTACAAATCTGTAGAAGAGTCTGTTCGTAAGCCAGAAAAATACTATAAAAACAATATTGGCTCATTAGAAGTGTTATTAGATCAAATGATTAAATCTAAAGTAAATAACCTTATTTTTTCATCATCTTGCACGGTTTATGGAAGTCCTGATCAATTGCCTGTAACAGAAAGTTCGCCTTTTAAGAAGGCAGAATCACCTTATGGAGAAACAAAGCAAATGTGTGAAAATATCTTGCAGAAATCGAATGTTAATAGTATTTCATTGCGATATTTTAATCCTATCGGCTCTCATAGATCAGGGCTGATTGGTGATTGTTCTTCTGACAAGCCAGCAAACTTGATCCCAATTATTTGTGAGGTTGCAAAAGGTGTAAGAGAAAAGTTAATTATAAATGGAGATGATTATAATACTATTGATGGAACTTGTGTTCGCGATTATATCCATGTAGTTGATTTGGCAAAATCGCATGTAAGTGCTCTTAGGTATTTATTGAAAAACCCTAAGAAAGATGTTTTTAATATTGGTACAGGAAAAGGATTAAGTGTATTAGAGGCAGTTCATTCTTTTGAGAAAGTGAATAAAGAGAAAATCAATTATTCGATTGGACCTAGAAGAGAAGGAGATGTGGATGAGATTTATTCAGACAACAAGAAAGTAGAGAGTCTTTTGGAATGGCAAGCCGAGCAAAGTGTACTTCAAGCTATGAAGGATGCATGGAATTGGGAAATAAATAATAGATGAAAGTATTTGTTCATATACTTGGCGCAAGACCTAATTTTATAAAGGCAGCTCCTCTCATAAAACGCATACAGAAAGAAAGACTGAGAAATATAGTAATACATACTGGACAGCATTTTGATTACAATATGTCTCAGCAATTTCTTGATGAGCTAGGGATACCTAAGATAGATTATAATTTAGGAATTAGTGGAGGTAGTCATACAGAACAGATTGCAAAGATTATGATTGCTTCTGAGAAAATTTTAAAGCAAATTAATCCAGATCTAGTTTTTGTTTATGGTGATGTAAATAGTAGTCTTGCTGCAGCATTAGCTTCAAAGAAATTAGATCTTAAATTAGCACATGTAGAGTCTGGGCTAAGAAGTTTTGACAGGGGTATGCCTGAAGAAGTTAATAGAATCATCATAGACTCTATCTCTGATTTTCATTTTGTTACCTGTAAGGATGCGTTGGTAAATCTGGAAAATGAGGGAATTCAATCTAATAATTGTTATTTTGTGGGAAATACTATGATTGATGCTTTAGTAGAATTTAATGCAAAATTTGATGATTCTCAAGTAATAAAGAGTTTAGGCTTAATTGAGAAAGAGTATGCTTTAATAACTCTTCATAGGCCTTCAAATGTGGATAATAAGATCCAGCTGAAAGCGCTAATGAATGTCTTGATAAGAATCACAGGATTGATAAAGTGTATTTTTGTAATACATCCAAGAACTAAAAAGAATCTGATTAAGTTTGGTTTATATAATAGCTATAAGAACCTAGAGGACCTTATGATTATTGATCCATTAGGGTATATTGATTTTATGTGTTTGCAGAAGAAATCAAGATTAGTAATTACTGATTCAGGTGGCGTACAAGAAGAGTCGTCTTTTTTTAATATTCCTTGCTTGACAATAAGAGAGAATACTGAAAGACCTATAACTATCAAAAATGGCACAAATACTTTAGTAGGAAGTAATTATGAAGATATTTATGATTATGTTAGAGATGTTAATTATAATGTAAGGTCTGATATAGAATTGTGGGATGGAAAAAGTAGTGATAGAATATTAAATATTCTACGAGAATTAGAGTTTAAGTTTAATTATTCAGATTAAGGATTGATTTGTTGAAGAGATTATTTTATAAATTTAAAGAGAATGAGATATTAAATAAAGGATCATCAGCCTTTGTCTTTAAGATTATTGGATCCTTATTAGGTTATCTTTTCCTTCTCCTAGCTACTAGAAATTCAGGAGCAGAAGCTTGGGGAGTTTTTGCACTTTGTTTAGCCTTATTAAATATTACATCAATTCTTAGCAGAATGGGGATTGATGTTGCTGTTTTGAGATTTATTGCATCTTTTAAAAGTGAGAAGGCTAAAGCAAGATCGATTTACATTAAAGGATTTAACTTTGTTGTTCCCCTTTCTATTTGTTTTACATTATTACTATTCTTTTTCTCCGAGTTTATTGCGATTACTATTTTTAATAAGAGTCAATTAACGTTTTACATTCAGGTAATTGCATTCGCTATCTTACCATTTACCATCATTTATCTTAATGCCCAAAGTTTTAGAGGATTAAAGAAAATTTCTCATTTTGCTTTTTTTCAGCATGTATCAAAGTTCTTATTTGCAATCATCTTTTTTTTAGTTATTAGTTTCTTTACAAATATCTCTGTAGAAAGAAATATCTTTTATGCATTTGTAGCGGCGCTTTATTGCGTAATGATTATTAGTACGCTTCTACTAAAGAAAGAATTAGTAGTGAAAAAAGAAGAGAAAAGCCCAATTTCAAATAAAAAACTAATAAGGACAGCATTTCCTATGATGCTCTCAACATCTATATTATTGATTATGTCTTGGGCAGACTCCGTTATTATAGGGATCTTTAAAGCTGAATCAGAGATTGGAATTTATAATGTTGCAATAAGACTAGCAATGATTTCTGGACTTGTATTGGGAGCGATAAATAGTATTGTTGCTCCTAAGCTTTCCGAGGCATATAATAATGGAAGAAAAAAAGAGTTTGCATTAATTGTAAGACAATCAACAAGGGTTATATTTTTTTCTTCCTTACCAATATTGATTTTTCTTATTATTTTTCCGGAGTTTTTATTATCCTGTTTTGGTAGTGAATTCTTAATAGGGAAAACGACTTTATATGTTTTGTTAGTTGGACAAATAATTAATGCATTCTCAGGATCTGTAGGAGTTATTATGCAAATGACAGGGAGAGAGAGGTTATTTCAGAACATCCTACTTGTAGCATTAATTATTAATATAGGCATGAATTTTTTACTTATTCCAACTTATGGCATAATAGGGGCTGCAATTGCGAGTTCTACAAGTATTGTTTTTTGGAATCTAATTTCAGTTGCATTTATTTATAAAGAACATAAAGTATTAACATTTTTTAATTTTAAATAAGAACAATGAATAATAAAAAAGTAATATTAGGAATTGGAACTGGAAGATGCGGAACAGTTTCTTTATCTCACCTATTAAACAAACAAAAAGATTCAAGATTCTCTCATGAGTTAAAGATAAAGATTGAAAAAAAAACAGACTACAATACTCCTTTGCCTTGGGAATATAACGATAAAGCCTTTAATAGTGCTTGGAATTCTATATTGAATTACGATGGAGATTATGTGGGAGATGTATCTATGTTTTGGCTACCCTATTTACAGAAACTTTTTGAATTGTCAGAATCATTAAAAGTAATTTGTTTGCAAAGAGAAAGAGATGGCGTAATAAAAAGCTATCTCAAAAAAACAGAAGGAAGAAATCATTGGATGAGTCATAATGGAAAAGAATGGGCTTTTTGCCCTTGGGATAAATGTTATCCAAATTTTTCTACCCATTCAAAGGAAGAAGCTTTGGGACTTTACTGGGATTATTATTACCAATTAGTTAATAATCTGATAAAGAAATATCCTAATAGGATTAGGATATTTCAGATGACTGACCTGAATAATATGGAGAAGGTAGATACTTTATTAGATTTTCTAGGATTTGATACTAAGAATGTTATTTCAAATATTCAAAGAAATAAAATAGAGAGGAATATTATTGACAGAATAAAAAGAAAATTTTTTGGTGCTTAAAACGAATTTTATGAGAATTGCTATTGTAACTCCCTTAAGGAATGAGAAAAAAAATATTGACAAGTTATTTGACTCTATTTCAGAACAATCTATAGATATCTTTCTTTGGGTAATTCTTGAAAATGGTAGCACTGATGGTAGCAAAAAGATATTAAAGCAAAAACGAAAGCCAAGTAATGTGAGAAATATGGAGATTCTTAATATAAAAGAATCTAGCATAGAATATGCTCTTGGAGAGAATTATGCGCGCATTGTTAATTTTGGTTTTGAATATATCGTAAACAAAGTAGATTTTAACACAATAGATTATATAGGGATTCTAGATAGCGATATTTTCCTAGAGCGGTCATATTATCAATTATTATTAGACGCTTTCTCAAAGAATGTATGCTTAGGGATTACTAGTGGGATAATCTTGAACACAGATGGCTCTGTAGAAAAGACAAGTAACAATTGGGTAAGAGGTGGTTGTAGATTATGGAGAAGGGAATGTTTCAATCATTCAGGATATATTGTGGGGCCTTCCGCAGACGCATTATCAACTGCTAAAGCAATTTGTAATAACTGGGCTGTTTATCCAGTAATTAATGCAATAGCTTATTCTAGACCTAAAGGAGCCCGAGTTAATCATCGTTATTATGGAGCGTCAACATATTTTCGAGGATGTAATATATTTTATCTCCTGATTAGAGTTCTTCATCTTTTTTTTAGGTGTAAGTTCTCAGAATCTTATGGTATGTTTATAGGTTATTTTAATAGTTTGTTAAAAGGAACCCAACGTGTTACTGATCGACAGGTATTTCAATACTATAGATATTATCCATTAAGTAGGGCATACTATAATTATAAAATAAAAAAAACAAAATAAATAATGGTCTCTTCTAAGAGTCATACATAATCTCTATACCTTTGGATTTATTTTTAATATTATTAGCATTTATACTTTCAGGTATTTTTCCTGTTTCATTGTATTTTCTTCTTCCTCTATTCTTATTATATAGTATTGTTTTACGCGATACAATTTCTTTAAATAAGATTAGCAAAACATATTTATACTTTGTATTAGTAGTGGTGTTCTATTTAATAGTTCATAGCATATTGAATCTGGAGATCAGAATTATCTTTTTGAAAGGATTCTTGCGGTATTTTGCTTATATGTCTTTTGCGATTTACATAACAACACTAAACAAAAGAGCGATTGACATGATATTTAAGATTATCATTCTATTTTTTGTTTTTTCATTGCCTTTAGCTATTTATCAAATAAATGTTTTAGGGAGATACCAGAATATCTTTTCTCATGCAAATCATTTCTCATATGTTTTAATGATCTGTTTCTATTATGTTTTAAAACACAAAGCTTTCAAGAGAAGTATTAGACCAACTATTATATTGGTTCTTATAGTATCCCTGATTCTAGGAGCATCATCAGGCGCAATACTTACAGTTTTATTTTTACTATTATACCATTATTTATTCAAAACAAAAAGAAACTTTCTTAAGCTTGGATTCTCATTCTTAATATTAATAGGAGTTATTTTAGCTATTAGTCTTACTGAGAAGATTTCTTATCAGATTTCAACTTTACAGTATTTTGATTGGGATTTTATTTATGAGAAAGCAGTGGCGTATGAGCCGGGTGGCTATGGTTCTTTCCTTTGGCGCTTGATCTATTGGGTTCAGATCTTGCAAAGTTTTTTAGCAAATAATGCTATTGTTTTATTTTTTGGAGAAGGTATTGATACTTTAACTAAAAACAATTATTTATATCCTTTTATGTACACTGATCCTCACAATGATTATTTAAAAGTGTTAGTAGAGTTTGGGTTCTTAGGGTTAACACTATTGTTTGCTCTACTAGCAAGAGTATATCTTATTCTCAAGAAGCTTGACATTTTAATAATATTAATGTGTCCACTTTTCTTCGCTAATATAATTGTGAGTTGGCCATTTAATTTAGTAATACTATTATATATTATGTATGAATTATATTGTAAGTATGATTTAGAAGAACTTTTATTGAAGCAAAATCAGAAATATGAATAACAAAAGAACATTTTAGCTTATTTTTGCCATCAAACTTTTGATAAATGAATTTTAAGGATATAAGAATAGCGGTTATTGGTCTTGGTTACGTTGGATTACCTCTGGCAGTAGAGTTTGCAAAGAAATATACTGTTTTTGGATTTGATATTAATCAAAAAAGGATAGACGATCTGAGAAAAGGAATAGATAGCACATTAGAGGTTGAGAATAAAGATTTATTAACGGTACTGGCTAATACTTCCTCAAATGGATTTTCTCCAACTACAGATATAAATGATATTTCTTCTTCTAATATATTTATTATTACGGTCCCTACTCCGGTTGATGAGAATAATAAACCAATACTTACCCCTTTAATTAAAGCTTCAGAAATAGTTGGCAGTATTTTGAAAGAAGGAGATATTGTTATCTATGAATCTACCGTTTATCCAGGATGTACAGAAGATGATTGTGTTCCTGTTCTGGAAAAAGAAAGTGGTTTAGATTTCAATTCAGATTTCTTTTGTGGCTATTCTCCTGAGCGGATTAATCCTGGAGACAAACAACATACTCTCACAAGAATTAGAAAAGTAACTTCTGGTTCTAATAATGAAACTGCTCAGTTTGTTGATGATTTGTACGGCTCAATCATTGAAGCAGGAACACACCAAGCAACATCTATAAGAGTAGCTGAAGCAGCAAAAGTAATTGAGAATTCTCAAAGAGACATCAATATAGCTTTTGTGAATGAATTGGCTAAGATATTTAATTTACTGGATATTGACACACATGATGTGTTAGCTGCTGCAGGTAGTAAATGGAATTTTTTACCTTTCAAACCAGGAATTGTTGGGGGACATTGTATAGGAGTTGACCCTTTTTATCTTGCACAGAAGGCTCAAGAAGCCGGTTATTATCCTGAGATAATTTTATCAGGAAGAAAGATGAATGATTCTATGGGTGATTATATTGCCTTAGATGTTGCTAAAGAGATGCAAAAGAAAGAGATTCAATTAAAAGGAGCAAATGTTCTTTTGCTTGGAATTACATTTAAAGAGAATTGTCCAGATATTAGAAACACAAAAGTGATTGACATTTACAAATCTCTAAGATTGTTAAACGCAGATGTTGAGGTTTTTGACTCTTGGGCAGATAATAGAGAAGTGAAAGAAGAATTTGGGATTACTTTAAAGAAGAATTTGGAAGACAAAAAATATGATGCAATAATCTTAGCAGTTGCACATAATGAGTTTCTAGAAATGGATTTATCAAAGCTTAAAAAGCCAAGCTCCATAGTTTATGATATAAAGGGTGTTTTAAATAAACAAGATATTGATAAAAGACTATAGCTATGTATGCTGAAAAGTATCATAAAATAGATCTATCAAGATATAATTTCTTAATAACGGGAGGCGCAGGATTTATTGGATCCAATTTAGTAGAATATTTATTAAAATATAAAGCAAAGAAAGTACGAGTTTTAGATAATTTCTCTACAGGCTATAAGCAAAACATCTTTCCTTTTTTAGAGAAGGATAATTTTGAATTAATAGAAGGAGATATAAGAAATTTAGAGATTTGTAATAGAGCCTGTGAAGGTATTGATTTCGTTTTTCATCAAGCTGCTCTGGGCTCTGTTCCGAGGTCTATTGAGGATCCAAGAACTACAAACGAGGTTAACCTTTCCGGTTTCTTAAACATGCTAATTGCTGGAAGAGATAAAAAAATAAAACGATTTATTTATGCAGCGAGTTCTTCTACTTATGGAGATTCTAAGGGGCTACCCAAGCTAGAAGGAGAAATAGGGAGCCCGCTTTCACCTTATGCTATTACAAAATATGTAAATGAACTTTATGCAGACATATTTTCATCTCTATATTCTATGGAGACAATCGGTTTAAGATATTTTAATGTATTTGGGCAAAAGCAAGATCCAAATGGTGCTTATGCAGCAGTTATACCGAAGTTTATTATGCAACTGATTAATCATCAATCTCCTGTAATAAATGGTGATGGTGAATACTCAAGAGATTTTACCTACATTGATAATATAATACAACTCAATATGATGTGTTTGACCTCAACTAATAAAGAGTCTATCAATCAGGTTTATAATGCTGCATTTGGGGAAAGGACAACACTGAATCAATTAGTTGATTTTCTTAAAGAAAGTCTATCAGAGTTTGATAAGTCTATAAATGATATTGAGGTTATTTATGGCCCGATTCGAGAAGGAGATATTCCGCATTCACTTGCATCAATCGATAAAGCTAAGAGATTATTACATTACAAGCCTAATTACTCTATTAAAGAAGGATTGTCTGAGGCTATTTCTTGGTACTGGAATACTCTAAAGAAATATTAACCTATTCGTTTTATGTTGTGTAAATGAGAAAAAAGCAGATTTTGTATGTGATGGGAGCGGGTCGTAGTGGTACTACTATTGCTGATATTATTCTTGGTAATCAAAGAGGTTTTTTTAGCTGTGGGGAACTCAATAGATTTCCAGTACGACAAGGAGTACCACCTTTAATAAAGGGCAAACGTAAGCTCTTCTGGGACGGATTTAAGAATGAGTTTCTTAGTGTTTTGACAGAAAAAAGAGAGTCAGAGACAAGCTTTAAATCTAATAAGTACAAAGAATATGCTGTTGTATCTGATAAGTTTGAGTATCACATTGGATATCTTAAATCTTTATTTTATAGAAATAACAAAGAATACGCTATTTATAAGAGGTATATTGATAATTTTTTCAAGACGCTCTTTTCTATGATTGATGCTGAAACTATTATTGACTCTTCTAAATACCCAGGAAGGCTTTATCAATTAGTAAGGCTGGGATTTCGTGTTAAAGTAATTTATCTTATTCGAGAACCTTCTATGGTTGTTCAATCTTTTGAGAAAAAGAATCTTGAGCAACCGAGCAAACATTGGTTAATAGCAACTATTTATTATTTTGTTGTCAATTTACTTTGTAGCCTTACTCTACTCTTATTAAAAAAGAAAATAAAATTTGTAAAAGTGAAGTATGAAGATTTAATTAACAGCCCCGTAGATGTTTTAAAAAAAATAGAATTATCTTTGGATCTTAATTTAGAGCATTTAATTAAAAAAATAGAAGGAAGACACATGTTAATGGTTGGACATCTTTTTGATGGTAATAGGATAAGAGTTAAAAATAAAATAAATATAATACAAAAGAATAATAAGCTATCTAGCAGAATAAGATATATGTTTGCAAGATTTCTTAATAACCCATTTTATAGTTAGACACATGGATATAAGTATTTTTGGTTTAGGTTATGTTGGAGCAGTATCTTGTGCTTGTTTTGCAAGAGAGGGGCATAAAGTTATAGGCGTTGATATTAGTTCATCAAAGGTTGATTTAATTAATTCAGGAACTTCCCCCATTATTGAGAAAGACTTAGAGAAATATATAAAACAAGGAGTCAAGAAAGAATTGATAAAAGCATCTATTAATTTGGAAGCAGCAATACTTGAATCGGAACTATCTATTATTTGCGTAGGGACTCCAAGTGAAGCTAATGGCAATCTAGATCTTCAGTATGTACATCAAGTATGCTCTGATATTGCGAAGATTATTAAGAATAAAAAGACATTTCATTCTATTGTTATAAGGAGTACAGTAATTCCTGGTACCATCCAACAATGTATTAGAATCATTGAAGAGATTTCTGGAAAAAAACATAAAAAGGATTTTGGCGTAGCTTCAAACCCCGAGTTTTTAAGGGAAGGAACAGCAATTTATGATTTTCTGAATCCTCCCTACACAATATTTGGTACTCTTTCTGAGAAAACAGAAATGGCATTAAAAGAGTTATATAAAAATATTAATGCTCCAATCTTTTGTTTGAAACCCGAAGAATCAGAGATGATAAAATACACGAATAATAATTTTCATGCGATGAAAATAACTTTTGCTAATGAGATTGGTAATATTTGTAAAGAGTTAGGTGTAGATTCTCATGTGGTAATGGATATCGTTTGTCAAGATAAGAAACTTAATCTATCTCCATATTATTTGAAGCCAGGTTTTGCTTTTGGAGGTTCTTGCCTACCTAAGGATGTTAGAGGAATGAACTATACGGCTAACAAATTAAATCTTAAGACTCCTTTATTATCCAGCTTAATAGATAGTAATAAATATCAGATAGAAAGGGGTCTGGATCTTATATATAAGACTAAAAAGAAAAAGGTCGGATTCTTAGGATTTGCTTTTAAGGCAGGAACTGATGATTTAAGAGAAAGTCCAATAGTTGAATTAATTGAAACACTAATAGGGAAAGGATTTGATCTTAGTTTGTTTGATAATAATGTATTAATGTCAAAACTTTTAGGAAAAAACAAAGAATATATCAATAATCATATTCCACATATATCTTTATTGTTAAAAGAAGAAATATCGGATGTATTTAATCATGCTGATGTTATTGTGATTGGGAATAAATCTTTTGACAAAGAATTAATTAATGGGTTTCTCAAGCCTAGTCAGATTGTAATTGATTTAGTTCGAATTGATGACAAAAAAGAATCAGGAGAGAACTATGAAGGAATTTGCTGGTAAGCATATACTAGTTATTATTGAGAATTTACCTGCTCCTTTTGATAGGAGAGTATGGCAGGAAGCATCTACTTTAAATGATAATGGAGCGCATATTACAATTATCTGCCCTAAAATGAAAGGCTACACCAAGTCTTATGAATGTATAGATGGAATTGATATTTACAGGCACCCATTACCAGTAGAGGGAGCAGGCCCCTTAGGTTACTTACAAGAATATGGAACTGCCCTTTTCTTTCAATTCTTTTTAAGCTGGAGGATCTTTCTGAGACGACGATTTCACATTATTCACGCATGTAATCCTCCAGATCTAATGTTTATTACAGCTCTTCCCTTTAAGCTTCTTGGTGTAAAGTTTGTATTTGACCATCATGATATTAATCCAGAACTATTTGTTTCAAAATATAACAAGAAAGGTTTTTTTTATTTTCTAATGATTCTTTTTGAGAAAGTGACATTTAAAGTATCTGATTATAGTATTGCTACTAACGAATCTTATAAAGAGATTGCACTAAATCGAGGCAAGATGCACCCTAATAGAGTTGCTATAGTACGAAGTGGCCCAGATTTAAGCCGATTAAGATTAACAACAGGAAATATTATATATAAAAAAGGAAGAAAATTATTAGTTGGATTTGTAGGAGTAATTGGTGAGCAAGAAGGTTTAGATTTATTACTGGAATCAATTGTGCAGATAGTGAGAGTTAAAAACAGAGATGATATACAATTTGCTATTATTGGTGATGGTACAGATTTACAAAGAATAAAAGATCTCTCAAGAGAACTGGATCTTGATGATTTTATTGATTTCTATGGTAGAGTATCAGATGAAAAACTTGTAGACATTTTAAATACTGCTGATATTTGTGTGAATCCAGACAAGCCTACAGAAATGAATAATCTTTCAACTATGAACAAGATAATGGAGTATATGTCATTAAAGAAACCTATTGTACAGTTTGATTTAAAAGAGGGAAAGTTTTCTGCACAAAAAGCCTCATTATATGCTAATAATGTTTTTGACTTTTCGGAGAAGATTATTCAATTAGCAGACGATGAGGATTTAAGAAAAGATATGGGGGAGTTTGGCTATAATAGAGTAATTAATGATCTCAATTGGAATATAGAGAAAAAGAATCTTTTAAAATTTTACAACAAGATATTCTTAAGTTAGTATTAATTTTGCGATAGTATGAAAGGTTATTCAAGATATTTTTGGGCAGTACACTTTGCAGGCGATTTATTTTTTATCAATATCGCTTTTATCGTTACTTACTACATCAAGTTTGAAAATCTTGGGCTTAACGATAAGTACAAGTATATGCTTCTCATTTTCAATTTTGTTTGGACACTTACCGCTTTTCTCTTAAAATTATATGATATCAAACACATTAAAAGATTAGATAGAGTATTATTTAATCTCTTTAAAGCTGCTCTTATTAATGGGGCAGCACTTAGTGCAATTTTGTTTTCACTTGATAGCGATTCTCCTTTTTCAAGAGCTCACCTATATGTTACTTATGCATTTTCATTTGGGGCAATTCTTATTTGGAGAATTCTTGCTTTACAACTTATTTATTTTTTCAGAAAATCCGGTTTTAATTATAAAAGAGTTATTCTAATTGGTAGTGGAAATGTGGCGAAGCAACTTTATGACTACATTCATAGAAAGGATATTTTTGGAATTCGTTTGCTAGGAATATTCTCTGAAAGTGATATTAGTTTTGAGGTGAAAGAAGGAATTAAGAAAGGAAACTTTGAGGATATAGAGGGCTTTGCAATTAAAAATAATATAGATGAAATTTACTATACTCTGCCACTAACTTATACCACTAAAATAAAAGAGTTCATTTCTTTTGCTGATAAAAATATGATTCGTTTCAAAATTATTCCTGATATTAGGAGTTTCCCTTTTAAAAGAGTAAATATTGATTTTTTTGAGGATGTGCCAGTAATTACTTTTCGGCAAGAACCACTTACTGATATTGTAAATCAGATGCTAAAACGAGCATTTGATATAGTTTTTTCTTTTTTGGTTATTATACTTTTACTCTCTTGGCTTTATCCACTCATAGCGCTTTTAATCAAATGCTCTTCCAAGGGGCCGGTGCTTTTTAAACAAGTTCGTTCCGGTTTAAACAATGAAGAGTTTATGTGTTTTAAGTTTAGATCTATGGCTCAAAATGAGGATGCTGATGCTTTGCAGGTAACAAAAGGAGACACAAGAATTACCAAAATTGGTTCTTTTTTACGTAAATCATCTTTGGATGAAATGCCACAATTTATAAATGTCTTGACAGGTGATATGTCGGTGGTGGGGCCAAGGCCACATATGCTAAAACATACTGAAGAATATTCAGCACTTATTGGAAAATATATGGTGCGGCAGTTAGTAAAACCAGGAATTACTGGTGCGGCACAAGTACAGGGCTATAGAGGAGAAACCAAAGAATTAAAAGATATGGAAGGAAGAGTAAGGGCAGATGTTTGGTATATTGAGAATTGGTCCTTGGCTTTAGATATTAATCTTGTGGCGTTAACAGTTTGGAATGTAATTAAGGGAGATGAAAAAGCATATTAGCATATTTCTGACTCTTTTTCTCTCTACTAATTTACTTTCGCAAAATACTTTTTCTTCTCTTTATTATGGCTCTAGAATAAAAGCAAATAACTCATCATTCTTACCTGTATTATCAGAAGGAGAATCTCAGAATAATTTTTTAGGTTTTAACACCTCTTCCATTGTAAGTTATACATCTGCTTTTGGAGAGCAAGAGTTTAATAATTTTTCTTACGGCTTAATTCTTAATTATAAACGAAAAAGCAAATTAAGTTTCTCGTTTGACTATGAAAGATTTAAAGGCGAGCAAACTACATTTGTCAATAATTATTTAGAGGGATTTCATGTTTTCCCTGGGAAAGGACAAGTAGAGATAAAAGAAGATCAATACAAATTTAATGATTTTAATTATCGTATTGCTTACAATATTTCTGAGCATTTTGATATAGAATTAGGACAAAGCAAACATTTTATAGGAAGTGGTTATAGATCCCTTTTACTTTCGGATAATAGCAGTAATTATCCTTTTTTAAAGCTTTCAACTAGCTTTTGGAAAGTAAAATACACTAACCTTTACACTACTTTCTCAGATATTTGGGCTTTTCCAAATCAAAAGAAAAAATATGCTGCTTTCCATTATTTGGATATCAAACTTTTGGACAATTTATCTTTAGGAATTTTTGAAAGTGTTATTTGGCAAGCAAAAGTTGAAGGCTATAATAGGGGATATGAATTAGCTTATTTAAATCCAATCATTTTTTACCGTCCTGTTGAGTTTTCCATGGGATCCAAAAAAGGTAATGCTTTGATGGGAGTTAATCTGAACTTCTCACTCCAACAATATAAACTATATGGTCAAATTCTTTTGGATGACTTGAATATTTCGCGCCAAAAGGATAGAGACGAAAATTATTCTGGTGGATTCTTTCAAAATAAGTTTGCTTATCAAATTGGAATAAAAACCAATTGGGTATTTAATTTAAAAGATTTGTTTGCGCTATTAGAATACAATCAAGTACAACCCTATACTTATGCTCATAAAATACCAATGCAAAATTATACGCATCTTAATCAAGCATTAGCACATCCTCTTGGAGCAAACTTTAAGGAAGTGATTGGGATTTTAAGCTATGATTATAAAAAATGGAATCTGGAAGTAAAATGGAATTATGCTATTTATGGGGAGGATAGTACAGGAACACATTTTGGAAAAAATATTTTCTTGTCGGATTTTGAAGCAGAAAAACAAGGGCAACAATATTCATACGGAAACTTTAATGGTCAAGGAGTAAAAACAATACAAGATTACATTACTGCAACAATTAGTAGAAAAATAAGAGAGGAAAGCAATATTTATTTGTTTGGACAAATAATTGCAAGAAAAATTGCATCAGAATTACAAGATATAAATCATTTGTATTTCTTTGTAGGGATTAAAACTAATTTACACAATTCTTATCTCGATTTTTAAATAAAAAAAAGCCCCAAGTGGGGCTTCTCTCTCTTTGAATTATAGTAACTTATTCTACAATTATTTTCTTTGTAATACTTCCTTTTTCATTTGAGACGTTTAGCAAATAAGTGCCCTTTGCTATATTATTTAAATCTACTTTTGTGTTTTTAGTAAAAGTATTCTCCAATATCAAATCTCCATGCATATTATACATTTTGTAAGTTGCTAAGTCAGTAAAATTAGCTTCAATGTTTAATTGATAGATAGTTGGAATAGGGAAGATAGTTATCGCGTCTTCAGGCAATTCAGTAACAGCAGAAGTTTGTGGAATAGTTAAAAAAGAAGCAGCTATAACATTTCCAGCAGAATCCACTTCTAAATCTGCAACTATAAATTTTACAGAAGCATCATTGGTCCACCACTGATAATGATTAACGGTTTCTGTTTCTCCTGGGAGAAGTTGTTGAGGTACAGCATACCATCCTCCTCCGAGCCCTCCTGAATTAGAACAATAAGCGCTCCAAGAGGTTGCAGTTGTTTCTTCTGCATTTATCCTTAAAGAAGCATAAGTCCCTATTGGAATAGTTACATCCCCCCAAGCATCCACATTAAAATTATTGGTAAGTGTAATTCTAATATTTAGTGAATCAATTTTATCAAGTAATGGACTCAGACTGATAAATGGAGCTAAAGAATCTGGGATAAACATATTTTCCATGGATGAATCCATAATAGTATTTGGGCCATCCAAATAAGTAAGGCCGTAAGTAAGCGGAAGCGGGAGGAAAAGCATATTCACAGGCAAATTATCAACCCCTACTAATTCCACACCACTTGTGCTTTTGTTAAGATAATAATATTCAAAATCATCTTTAAAGCAAAGGTTGGCATTAGGATACATATTTGCATAAGGAGTGCCAGCTGGAGAGATAAATTCAGTTGTGTCCCAATCAGATGCTTGTAAAGAAGAAAAATCCCATGTTTGATTAGCGCCAGCATTTCCTACATTAATTACGGAAGGAATACCGGTTGTATCCCAACCTTGGTAAATAATGTCACCAACACCAATAAGGTCAGCATCCGTTACAGTAATTTGCGCAAATGTATTTGAACCTAAGAATATAATTGCGATTATAAATAATTTTATTCTTTTCATGTACTTTAAGTTTAGTTTACAAATGAAATTTAATTCTCTTCAAAATTAGTATAAATAATTAATGCATAAAGTTTTTATATTACAAATCGTACTTATGTTAAGATTAAGACAATAAAAAAAGCCCCAGAAGGGACTTTTTATTTTAAGCTTTTAGAATTCTGTTTTTTCACCATCTTTAAATGCTACTACAAAACAATTGAAATAACCTCTTTTACGCATTTGTTTCTGATAGCTTATAGCTTCATTCATATTAAAAAACATTCCTGCTACATAAGAAGTTGTTCTGTCATCAATTGGAATGGAAATTAGATTTCCCTCCTCATAGATCTCAGCAGGAGTGTTGTACTCACCATAAGTACCTAAATTTACTCTAAACACATAAGGATCTGTTACATTATATTTATTTTGATCTTGTTTGCTGAAAGAACGAATCAAATCGTTTCTGCTTTTGTCATGTGATTTTTGAACAGACAATGCTTTTTTACCTTCTTCCATTTCATTATAAACGTAAATCATATTTTGATAAGGAGTTAGATAAAGTCGATCTTGTTTTGTAGCTAATTTAAATAAAGAAAGTGCTTTTTCTTTATCACCAAAAGCATAATAGGCGACTCCTAGATTATAAGTCCAATCTCTTGTTTTATAGATGCTTTTTGTCAAAT
>Ga0163108_10000248_pt1 | contig 40177 bp, 38 predicted proteins | sample Fk1155metaG_FD_109644 | JGI IMG/M metagenome (GOLD analysis project Ga0163108, IMG submission 109644) | Marine microbial communities from the Central Pacific Ocean - Fk160115 155m metaG | ecosystem: Environmental > Aquatic > Marine > Oceanic > Photic zone | place: The Central Pacific Ocean...
CAAAAGTTTCTCCATCAAATAGACTCACCCATTCAGTTTTCATTCCCTCGTTATTTTTCTCTTTTTTCATCTTTTTATTTGAATTTTGCGCACAGCTTATTGAAGCGATAGCTAATAAAAATAGAAGTATTTTTTTCATTTTTTATAATATTTATAGGTTTAACAATTTTTTTAAATATTCCTTATCAATTTCACCTCCTGTACCAGCAAAATCATCAAATGATTTATCTGTAGCTTCAATGATGTGATCCTTTATAAAGTTAACACCTTCACGAGCACCTTGTTCAGAACTTTTTATACAACATTCCCACTCCATTACAGCCCATACATCACAACCATATTCAGTTAGTTTGGTAAAAATAGTTTTAAAGTCTACTTGACCATCACCTGGAGATCTATATCTTCCAGCTCGGTCAATCCAATCACCATATCCTCCAAACGCCCCTTTTTTTCCATTCGGTCTAAATTCAGAGTCCTTAACATGGAAAGCCTTTATAAAGGAATGATAATGATCTATATATTCTAAATAATCTAATTGTTGCAAAACAAAATGACTGGGGTCATACAAAATATTAACTCGTTTATGGTTTTTAGTTTCTTTTAGGAATCTTTCAAAAGTGATACCATCATGTAGATCCTCACCAGGATGAATTTCATAGCAAACATCGACACCATTTTCATCAAATACATTAAGTATGGGAATCCATCTTTTTGCTAATTCTTTAAAACCCATATCTACAAGTCCATCTGGTTGCTGAGGCCAAGGATGCCATGTATGCCAAAGTAAAGAGCCTGAAAAAGTCGCATGTGATTTTAATCCTAGCCTTCGACTAGCAATACCAGCTTTTTTCACTGTATCAATAGCCCATTCGGTTCTTGCTTTTGGATTATTTCTTAACTCCTTGGGAGCAAAATTATCAAACATTAAATCATATGCTGGATGAACTGCTACTAGTTGACCCTGAAGATGTGTTGAAAGTTCAGTAATTTCAAGGCCATAGGAATTTATTTTACCTTTTAGTTCATCACAATAAGTTTGACTCTCTGCGGCTTTATTTAGATCTATTAAAAATTCATCGGATGTTGGAATTTGAATGCCTTTATATCCAAGATCAGCAGCCCATTTACATAAACCTTCCAAGGAATTAAATGGAGGATTTTTATCAATAAATTGGGCTAGGAATATTGCAGGGCCTTTAATTGTTTTCATATTATTTTTTTAATTATAATGACACCCAGGTATTTCCACTTGAATGTGATTCAACAACTTTTTCTATAAAAAGCATACCTCTTGCACCTTCTTCTAGTGTAGGATATTCTCCAGCAATTGGGTTTTTATTTAATATTGCTTTTGCCACTCCTTTATAGATATTTCCCATTGAATCAAAAATTCCTTCAGGGTGCCCTGGCGGTAATTTTGTTATATCAAGGGAATTTTTACTATTATACAAATGCCCAGGAGTAAGAATTTTTTTTGGTTCATTTTCTAAAAGTAGAGTAATAAAATTTGGGTTTTCTTGCTGCCATTTAAGTGCTCCTTTTGAGCCATAGATCGCAACCGTTATATTGTTCTCTTCACCAGTAGCAATTTGACTTGTTCTAATAACACCCTTAATTTTATCTGAAAATCTAATTAGAATTGTTCCATCAACATCCATTGGATTATCATCATAAACATAGTTAAGATCTGACAATAGTGATGAAACTTTCATACCTGTGACGTATTCGAGCATGTTAAATGCGTGGGTTCCAATATCTCCCATACAACAACTTATACCAGATTTTTCCGGCTGCAGACGCCAGGTAGTCGATCTTTTTTCTTTATCGTGTATAACTGGATTTATCCACCCTTGATAGTATTGTATATCCGCTTTTTGGATTTCTCCTATTTCTCTATCAATTATCATTTGTCTCATCTGCCTGACCATTGGATAACCTGTATAGGTATAGGTCACAGCAAAAACAACTTTCTTTTCTTTTTGAATTTTTTCTAATTCTTGAGCTTCTGCATATGTTGTAGTCAAAGGCTTTTCACAGATTACATTGAAGTTGTTTTCTAAGAGTTTTTTTGCCATAGGGAAATGCAAAAAATTAGGTGTAAGAACAGAAACTGCTTGCATTCTTTCGTCTTTTGATTTTTTATTTTCTTCTTCAATTAGGGCTTCAAAATTTTTATAAACACGATCTGTTTTAAGGCCTATTTCTTTAGCAAATCCTATATTTTCTTCCCAATTTGGATTAAAAACACCACCGACGATTTCATAAGAATCAAACATCTGTGAAGCAATTCGGTGTAATACTCCAATTAATGAGTCTCCTCCACCACCAACTATTCCAAGTCTAATTTTATTCATGAGTCTATTTTTTATTTGAGTTCTATTTTTTCATTTTTAAATGTTAGGACAAAAAATATAAGTACTAAAAGCGCAAATCCAGAAGGGATCATCCAGATTTGTGTCCAATCATGACCTCCATCTACAACGTATTGATCTGTTATATATCCAGCTGATCTAAAACCAATAAGCATACCTAGGCCGTAGGTAGCTAGGGTAATTAGTCCCTGTGCTGAACTCTTGAACTGTTCACCTGCTTTATTATCAGTATATATTTGACCTGAGACAAAGAAAAAATCATAGCAAATTCCATGCAGTATTACTCCTAAAATTAACATCCATGATTTTTCACCAACATCTCCATATGCGAATAAAATATATCTAATAACCCATGCAAGCATTCCTACTATTAAAGTTATTTTTATTCCGTATCGTTTTAAAAAGATTGGAAGAAGTAAAATAAAAAGAGCCTCAGATATTTGACCCAAAGACATTACTGCAGCTGCTCTACTCATTCCAATTTCATTTAAAAACTGATTAGCATGCTGATAATAAAATGCTAATGGGATGCATATTAATATTGATGATATAAAAAAGGTCAAATACTTTTTATCATTTAAAAGAGATAGGGAATCAAGACCTAGAATCTTTTTTATGCTATAATCTCCTTTATCTGCAGTAGGAGGTGTGCTTGGCAATATAAAACTAAAAATCCCCAGAATGGCTGATGCAGATGCTGTTAAATAAAATGTATAGGCTAGTAAATTTTGTGATTCCCAACCTAAAAATCCAATAACTAATCCAGCAACTATCCATCCAACTGTTCCAAAAACTCTAATTGGAGGAAATTCTTTTGAGGGATCACTCATTTGTCTAAAAGCAACAGAATTAACAAGTGCAAGTGTTGGCATATAGATAATCATGTACAAAAGAACAAATGGATAGAAGGAAGAGAAATCATTGGAACTTCCAGCCATATAAAGCAGAAATGCTCCAGATAGATGTAAAAAACCAAGAATTTTTTGGGCTGAAAAATAACGATCGGCAATTAAACCTATGATAAATGGGGCAATAATAGCTCCAATAGATTGGGTTTCATATGCATTTGCTAGTTGTGAGCCAGATGCATTAAATGATTGTGAAAGGAATGTCCCCATAGTCACAAACCATCCTCCCCAAATAAAAAATTCAAGGAACATCATCAAAGAGAGCTTAGTTCTTATTAAAATATTCAATTTGATCTAAATTTCACTTGCGGCTTTCAAAAGTAAATTTTTTGTTGCAATTATTCCATCTTCTTCCGAAAGAGATATTTTTTCATATTCAACACCTATGTATCCATTGTAACCAGCCTCTTTAACAATTGAGAGCATTTTTTTGTAATCTATTTCTTTTTCATCTCCATTTTCATCAAACACATGAGATTTTGCACTAACGGCAAATGCTTTAGCCATAAGTTTTTTAACTCCTTCGTACTTATCAAATTCATTTTCACATCCATCATCACCATACCCCCATTTTCTTGAAATGCAAAAATTACCAAAGTCAGGTAGGGTTCCACAGTTCTTTTTATTAACTAAACTCATTACTTCCATCAGAAGATCAGCATCAGAAGAAAGTCCCCCGTGATTTTCAACAATAATATTAACGTTATAATCAGATGCATAATCTGATAGTTTGCTTAGACTTTCACTTGAAGTAGCTTTCCATTTTTCAGCATCAGTAGTTCCATGAAGGTTTACTCTTATGGAGTGACATCCCATTTCACTTGCAGCTTCAACCCAAATTTTATGATTTTCAATTGCTTTGAGTCTTCTTTTTTCGTTTAAGGTTGATAAATCCCCCTCATCATCAATCATTATTAAAACATTTTTTAAATCAAGATTATTTACAATCTGATTATTTTTTTTGATAAATGATTTAATGGTTTTTGACTTTTCTTTACTTTCCATTACATCTTTGTAGAGCGTATTAACATATTCTAATCCTTCAAATCCATGTTTTTTTGCAAATTTCCCAAAATCATATGGAGACATTTTACCTCCTCTAATAGCATTATGAAGGGACCACTGCGCTAGAGATAATTTAAAAAACGGAGAATCTTTAAAAATATACTTGTCAGATGCAAAAGCACCAATGGAAGTTCCTAGGCTTGCCATCCCAAGAATTGACAGGAAGTTTTTTCTTTTCATCTATTTTTATTTTTATGTTAAAATACACTAAAATTTTAAATAATTATGAATTTAATAAAACTTGATATTTTTATATAGTTATACTTGTTTTTAGTTCCTATTATGTAATGATGGAAATATTTTTTTGGTTCTAAATATTTTTAGAGCTAATTTCGAATCACTGTAATATTTTTATATTTGGGAGATAAATAAACCTAAAATGAAAACTAAGTATGACGCGATAGTTGTTGGAACTGGTATTAGTGGTGGATGGGCAGCTAAGGAACTCTGTGAAAAAGGCCTAAAAACATTGGTTTTAGAGAGAGGACAGATGCTAAAGCATATCGAAGACTACAAGACAATGAATGATGATCATTGGGACTATGAAGTAGGAGATCGAATTACGCAACAAATAAGAAAACGTCAACCAAAACAAAGTCGAACTGGATATGTTAACTCAGAGGCTACCAAGCATTTATTTGTAGATGATCTTAAACATCCATATAATGAAATTAAACAGTTCGATTGGATACGTGGTTATCATGTTGGAGGAAGATCTTTAACCTGGGGGAGACAAGTTTATCGATGGAGTGATTTTGATTTTGAAGCAAATGGGAAAGAAGGAATTGCAGTAGACTGGCCTATTCGATATAAAGATATATCTCCTTGGTATGATTATGTTGAAAAATACATAGGCGTTAGTGGAGAAAAACTTCGACTACCTCAACTCCCTGACGGACAGTTTTTAAAGCCAATGGAACTAAACTGTGTTGAGGATAAATTAAAAAAATCAATCAGTAAGAATTATACCGACAGGTTACTTACAATTGGAAGAGTAGCTCACATAACTGAAGGTTCAAAACCAGGAATGGGAAGAGTTAGCTGTCAGTATCGTAATAGATGTCGTAGAGGATGCCCTTTTGGATCATATTTTAGTAGTAATTCATCTACTTTGCCCGCTGCAGAAGCTACTGGTAATATGACTTTGAGACCAAATTCAATTGTCCATCAAGTTCTTTATGATAAAGATAAAGGACTAGCGACTGGTGTAAGTGTAATAGATTCAGAGACTAAAGAAGTTATTGAGTTTAAAGCTAAGGTTGTGTTTCTTTGTGCTTCGGCGATACCTTCCACCTCAATATTAATGCAATCAAAATCAGAGAGATTTCCTAATGGCATGGGTAATGATTGTGGAGAATTAGGACACAACATAATGGATCATCATTTTAAAGTTGGCGCAAGAGCATCATTTGATGGATTTAAAGACCGGTACTATTCGGGCAGGCGTCCAAATGGAATTTATGTTCCAAGGTTTAGAAACATTGGCGGGAATACTAATCAGAAAGATTTTGTTAGAGGATATGGATATCAAGGAGGTGGCGGAAGATCCGGATGGTCAGATATAGTTAAGGAGGAGACAGCTTACGGAAAGGATTTTAAAAAAGCAATACTTGAACCTGGTGATTGGAGTATAGGGTTAAATGGTTTTGGTGAAATCTTACCATATCATGAAAATAAAATGTTTTTGGATTATGAAAAAAAGGATCAATGGGGGCTTCCCACTATTACATTTGATGCCGAAATAAAAGAAAATGAGCTAAACATGAGAAAAGATATGAAACAACAGGCCTATGATATGCTAGAGTCAGCAGGATTTAAAAATATAACAGCTACAGAGAGCGAATATGGTTTTGGAATTGGCATTCATGAGATGGGTACGGCAAGAATGGGAAGAGATCCTAAAACATCTGTTTTAGATGGCAACAATAGGTTACATCATGTCAAAAACGTTTATGTTACTGATGGGGCATGTATGACTTCTGCTGCAAATCAAAACCCTTCAATCACCTATATGGCTTTGACTGCAAGGGCTGCAAATCATGCGGTTGAAGAGTTAAAAAAGATGAATATTTAAAAATTTTTATATGAAGAGACGAGAGGTTATAAAAAAAATTGGTTTTTCTTTTGGAGCTGTTACGCTTACACCTTCACTTTTAAGTGTTCTTAATGGATGTGATTTTAAACAGGAAGGGTGGCAACCAAAATTTCTTTCATTGCAAGAGTATGATATGACTGAAAAAATAACTGATATTTTTATTCCTGCAACTGAAATTCCAGGAGCAAAAGAATTAAACCTAACAAGATTTATTGATGCTCATTATCAATTAATGTTAGGATCAACGGAACAGAAAAACATAAAATTTTTGATGAAGGAATTTTCTGAAATGCTTCTTGAAAAAACTACCCAAAAAGATTTAAAAAAAACCACCACTTCTGACTATGAAAATCAACTTTCAAGACTTTTAAAGACTGATAAAAAAGAAAGACAAAAGTGGCAGAAATCTTATAATGATTATACTAAAAAGTTAAACAAAGGAGAAGCTGCCAAACCTTTATCAAAAGATATAAATTCATATATTTTTTTAGATGGTCTTCGTCAACTATCTATATGGGGATTTAGAAATAGTGAATATATAGGAGAAAAAGTATTAGCTTATGATCCCGTTCCTGGACAACAGAAAGGATGTGTTGATTTGATAGAAGCTACTGGAGGAAAATCTTGGTCTATTTAACAACAAGTTTACCTTTCATTAAACCCCAATGCCCAGGGAAAGTACACAAATAAGTATAGTAACCCTTTTCAGGTGCATCAAAAGTTATTGTGTCGCTTTCTCCTCCGCCAAGAAGTTTTGTGTAAACTATTACTTCATCACCTTCTGGTATGTATTCATTGTTTTTTGCTAAAACAGCTTTTTCAGCAAATGCTATTACATCAACATCTTTTTTTAATAAGACAAAATTGTGACCCATTATCGATTTATCCATTTTTCCAATGTGATTGAGGGTTAACGTAATTTTTTGACCAGACTGAACTAATAAAATATTTTTATCAAATCTCATTAAATCATCAGAGTTTAAAATAATATTTATTTCTTTTTCTAAGGTTATTTGCTCCTTAGCCGATGATTTCATTTCAGGCTCTTTTTTTTCATTTGTGTTTTGACAGCTAAAAAAAAGTAATGGTAAAATGAAAATAAATGGATATAAAAATTTCATGTTTTAGATTTGATGCAAATTTAATATATTGAATTGTAATTTTAGCTTATTAAAAATGAAATATATTATCTACTTAATTCTTTTTTCTTTTTCATTTTCTTTTTGTCAAGAGAATGAGATTGAAAAGAAATATTTTAAAGAAATAAAAACAGTTCTAAAAAACAAAAAGGTTAAAAAATCATTTGAATATATTATACAGCAAGAACCTTTTACATATGAAAATCTGATAAAATTAACTGAGATAGAAGCGCCTCCTTTCAAAGAGGAGAATAGGGCTATTGCATTTAAAAATATGATTGAAGAAATAGGAATTGATTCTGTTTGGATTGATTTAGAGGGTAATGTGAACGGGCTTTTAAAGGGTCAAGAAGGAACTAGAACAGTTGGACTTGATGCTCATTTGGACACGGTTTTTCCTGAGGGCACAGATGTTAAGGTCAGAATTAAAAATGACACTCTTTATGCTCCAGGGATCGCAGATGATTCAAGGGGGTTAAGTATGTTACTTACAATTCTTAAAACTATCAGAAATAATGATATAGCTCTTAGGGATAACTTATTATTTATTGGATCGGTAGGAGAAGAAGGATTAGGAGATTTAAGGGGCGTAAAGCACCTTTTTAGAAAGGGAGCATCTAAGATTGATTCTTGGATTTCAATAGATGGTGGCAGTATTGGTAGGGTTAACAATAAAGGACTTGGATCTTATCGTTACAGAGTTACCTTTATGGGACCTGGAGGACATTCTTGGGGCTCATTCGGTCTAGTTAATCCACATCATGCTTTGGGAAAAGCAATTCAATTATTTGTTAATTCAGCTGACAACTATACCTCTATAGGTCCAAAAACTAGTTACAATATTGGAATCATAAAAGGAGGGACCTCAATTAATTCTATTCCTTTTGAATCAATTATGGAAGTTGATATAAGATCTGTAGATCCAAACAGACTTGATGAGATGGAGAAAATTCTTGAAAATTCTGTTAAAGAAGCTTTAGATGATCAAAATAGTAGAAAGAGAATGGGGGGTAATTTAACTTATGTTATAGATAAAATTGGTAATCGCCCTTCTGGAGAATTATCTCCCTCTTTACCATTAGTTCAAAGAGCAATGGCTGTGACCAAGCATTTTGGAGTAACTCCTAGACTAACTCGTGGATCAACCAATTCAAATATTCCTATCTCTCTTGGCATACCTTCTGTAACAATTGGGAGAGGTGGCAAAGGAGGAAATGTTCATTCATTAGCTGAGTGGTGGTATAATGATAGGGGATATAGATCAATTCAACTTTCACTTCTGTTAGTTTTGATGGAAGCAGGTTTTTTAGAAACTAAATAAACTCCTAACAAAATCATCAAACAACCTCCTAATTTTACCACATCAAGATTATCATTACCGGTTAAAACTGCATATGAAATTGTAATTAATGGTTGCAAGTAGATAAATGCTCCAACGGTAGCAGCTGGTAGATTTTTCAAAGCATAAATATTTAATAAATAGGTCATAAAAGTTGTTCCTATAATTACAAAAAGTATTCTCCAAATTATATTTGGAGTTAATGAAATCCAGCTTATATCATTGAATTGTTTTATTGTTATTGGAAGAGATAAAACAAATCCAATAATGAATAGCCATTTTAATAAGGTAATTGGATGATATTTATTTGTTATGGGCTTTATAACAATAATATAACCAGCATAACTTGTAGAGTTTATAAGAAAAAGAATATTACCTAATGTTATGTTTGGCGCATTAGGCATGCTTTTAACCCCAAAAACTATTAATAAAATAGCGCCGCTAAAACCAAGTGTAATTCCAAGAATTTTAAGTGTATTTATTTTTTCTCTTAAAAAAATTGAAGAAAGAATTAAGATTAATATTGGGGAAAGTGTTATAATGATTCCACTATTAATAGGGGTAGATAGTTCTAATCCCTTGAAGAATGCATTCATATTAATACACATTCCTAAAATAGAAGCAAAAAACATTCTAAGGAAATCTTCTTTTGCAATTTTCTCTCTTGGTAAAAAAATACTGATAAACCATAAAAAAATTGTTGCACCAGCTAATCTTAAAAAGATAAAGCCAAATGCGCCAACGTAATCTGGCATCACTTCTTTCGCAACTGTATGATTTATTCCATAAATCAATGTTGCTCCAAAAGCAGCCAATAAGGCTAAAAATCTAGTATTCATCTTAATAAAATGATCCCGCAAATAAAATGATTTTTATTTAAATAAATATCAAATGTTATAAAATCCAATACATTTGTATATTCAGAATGCATAGGTGAAAAAAAAATTAAGGTTTAACAGTTCTGTAATTCATGGAGGCCAAAGTCCTGATCCTGCGTTTGGAGCCGTTATGCCTCCAATTTATCAAACTTCTACCTATGCTCAAAAATCTCCAGGAGATCACAAAGGTTATGAGTATAGTAGAACTCATAATCCAACAAGAACAGCCCTAGAAAAATCTTTGGCTGAAATAGAGCAAGGGAATTTTGGATTTGCATTTTCTTCTGGTCTATCAGCAATTGATGCTGTGATGAAACTCTTTAACCCTGGGGATGAAATTATATCTACAAATGACCTATATGGAGGATCTTATAGACTGTTTGACAAAATATTTAAAAATTTAGGATTGAAATTTCATTTTGTTGACATGAAAAATGCAGAAAATATTTTTGATTTAGTGAATGAAAAAACTAAACTTATCTGGATTGAATCTCCAACCAATCCTATGATGAATATAATTGATATTAAATCGGTTGTAAGCCATGCAAGAGACAGAGAAATTTTGGTTGCTGTTGATAATACTTTTTCGAGTCCCTTTCTTCAACAGCCATTAGTTTTGGGTGCTGATATAGTAATGCACTCGGCAACAAAATATCTTTCCGGTCATAGCGATGTTATTTTAGGGGCTTTGGTTGTAAATGACTCTGATCTTTCAGAAAAGCTTGCTTTTATTCAAAATGCTAGCGGTGCTGTTCCAGGTCCAATGGATAGTTATTTGACCTTGAGAGGAATCAAAACCCTGCATGTTCGTATGCAAAGGCATTGCGAAAATGCTAAAGGAATAGCTGAATTTTTATCATCTCATTCAGCAATAAAGAGGGTTTATTGGCCTGGTTTTAAAAGTCATCCAAATCATGAAATAGCAAAGTCTCAAATGAAAGATTTCGGAGCAATGATTTCTTTTATTCCTAAAGATTCAAGTTATAAAACTGCTCTGAAAATTATCAAAAAATTAAAAATTTTCACTCTTGCTGAGTCATTAGGCGGAGTTGAAAGTTTAGTTGGGCATCCTGCATCTATGACTCATGCATCTATTCCCAAAAAAGATAGAGAGATTTCTGGAGTTATTGATTCCTTAATAAGATTTAGTGTTGGTATAGAGGATCTTGAAGATTTAATAGAAGATGTTGATCAGGCATTAAAATAATTTTTTTTCAATATTAAGAGATGAAACTTCAGAATAAAAAAAAGATATACTTTGCGTCAGATAATCATTTGGGAGCTCCATCTAATGATATTAGTAGAGTAAGAGAAAAAAAGTTTGTTAATTGGCTTGATTTCATAAAGAAAGACGCTTCTTCAATATTTCTTCTTGGTGATCTTTTTGATTTTTGGTTTGAATATAAAACGGTTGTTCCAAAGGGATTCACAAGAGTCTTAGGTAAATTAGCTGAAATATCTGATTTGGGAATAAAAATAAATTTTTTTGTAGGCAATCATGATCTTTGGATGAGAGATTATTTTCAAAAAGAACTTGGGATAGAAGTTCATCATAAACCTCTTACAACACAAATTAATGAAAGCAAGTTTTTTTTAGCACATGGTGATGGACTTGGTCCAGGAGATCATGGATATAAACTAATAAAAAAAGTTTTTATTAACCCTCTTTCAAAGTGGATTTTTAGTTGGATTCACCCTGATATTGGTATGAGTTTAGGTAAATATCTTTCACAAAAAAACAAATTGATTTCTGGAGATAAAAATGTTAAATTTTTAGGGGAGCAAAAAGAACCCTTAGTAGTTTTTAGTAAAGCCAAATTAAAAGAACAACATTTTGATTACTTGATTTTTGGGCATAGACATATTCCTATTGAAATTCCCTTAAATGAAAAAGCAAACTATATTAATCTAGGAGATTGGTTTAAAAGTTATACTTATGGTGTTTTTGACGGAAAAAAATTTGAATTAAAAGTCTGGAATAATTTAAATGATTGAAAAAAAGGCTTTAGATGTAGAAAAGGCCGTTCTGGTAGGCATAATTACAAAAATTCAAGACGAAGATAAATTAAGGGAATATCTAGAGGAACTTTCTTTTCTTGTATATACTGCGGGTGGAAATGTTGTAAAATCTTTTGTTCAAAAGGTTTCTTTTCCTAATCCAAAAACATTTGTCGGTCCAGGCAAAATGAAACAAATCGAGAATTATGTCTCCAATAATGATGTTGCAACTGTTATTTTTGACGATGAATTAACCCCAGGGCAACAGACAAACATAGAAAAACTTTTAAAACGCAAAATACTTGACCGAACAGGCTTAATCCTTGATATTTTTGCACAACGTGCTAAAACAAGTTATGCAAGAAATCAAGTTCAGCTTGCACAATATCAATATATTTTACCAAGATTAAAAGGGCTATGGACTCATTTGGAAAGACAACGAGGTGGTATTGGGATGAGAGGGCCTGGTGAAAGAGAAATTGAAACTGATAGAAGAATTGTTAGAGATAAAATTTCACTACTTAAAAAAAAATTAGCCACTATAGATAGACAAATGAATACTCAGAGAAGTAATCGAAAGGGAATTCCAAGAGTGGCTTTAGTTGGTTACACAAATGTCGGAAAATCAACATTGATGAATGTTCTTTCAAAAAGCGATGTTTTTTCTGAGGATAAGTTATTTGCAACGCTAGATACCACAGTAAGAAAAGTTGTAATCAATAATTTTCCATTTTTACTTTCCGATACCGTTGGGTTTATTAGAAAGTTACCTACACAGCTAGTGGAATCATTTAAAAGCACATTAGATGAGATCAGAGAATCTGATCTACTTATTCATATTGTAGATATTTCACATCCTAATTTTGAAGAACAAATGGATTCAGTTAATAAAATTTTAGAAGAAATAAATAGTGTTAAAAAGCCTATAATTATTGTTTTTAATAAAATTGATGCTTATCAACCTGAACCATGGGATGAGACTGAATTAATAGAATCTAGATCTAAAAAAAATTATTCTATATCAGAATGGGAAAAAACTTGGATGAATTCAAAAAATAAAGGAGCTGTTTTTATTTCTGCAAAAATGAACAAGAATATAGAGAGATTAAAAACTAAAATTTTTAATAAGGTTAAAAATTTTTCTAAAACTTATAACAACTTATAAGTTTCTGTTAAATACATAGGTATTAGCTTCAGAACTAGGAAGAATTTCAAGATCAGAAATATTCACATGATCAGGGACATTAGACATGTAAAAAATTGTATTTGCAATATCCTCTGCAGAAAGAACCTTTAATCCTTCATAAACTTTTTCAGCCCTAGGGGAGTCACCCTTAAACCTAACATTTGAAAATTCAGTTTTGACTTTACCAGGATTAATAATTCCAACTTTAATACCTGTTTTATTTAGATCTATTCTTAAGCCAGTGTTGAAAGCATTTACACCAAATTTACTAGCACAATATACATTCCCTTTAGGATAAACTTCCTTTCCTGCGATTGAGCCAACATTTATTATGTGACCCTTTCCCCTTGATACCATTAGAGGTAAAACTGCTTTTGTAACATACATAAGGCCTTTTAAGTTGGTATCTATCATTAGATCCCAATCATCAAGGCTAGCTTCAGCAGAATTATCAAGGCCATGGGCGTTACCGGCATTATTAATTAAAATATCAATTTTTGAAAATTCATTAGGGATTGACTGAATTTCTTTCAAAACATTTTTTCTGTTTCTAACATCAAACACAAGGATGTGAGAGGGATTTGAAATTTCTTTTTGAAGATTAAGGAGTTTATTTTTCCTTCTTCCGCATAAAATTACTTTAGCGCCAGAATTTGAAAATATTTTAGCCGTTTCCCAACCAATTCCACTACTTGCGCCTGTTATCAAAACAGTTTTATTTTTCATAACAAATTTTATTTTAGGGAACTTTATGTCCTTGGCTTGCAACCAATAGTGAAAACCAATCTGACTTTTCCATATTTATATTTAAAGACTCAATAGCAGCTTTAATTCGTTCTTTATTTGTTGTACCAATAACTGGGGATATTTTTAAGGGATGATTCATTATCCAAGCTAATAACAACTGATCTTCTGAGGCATCGTATTTTTCCATAAGTGGCTTAAGCACTTTCTTTATTCTCTTTGATTTCTCATCCTTTGATTTAAAATAGGTTCCAAGCGGTGACCATGCCATTGCTTTTATTTTATTTGTTAATAAATAATCAAATAATCCATTAAAGACAGATTTATTATTTGTTAGTGAAAACTCAATTTGATTCAATTCAATTTCACAATTACTTTTTAACAGTTCAATTTGCGAAAATTCAAAATTTGATACCCCGAAAGCTTTTATTTTACCTTGATTTTTTAGATGATCTATTGCTGAAGCAATTTCATTTGCATCCATCAATGGACTCGGTCTGTGAAGTAATATCAGATCTAGATAGTCTGCATTTAAATATTTTATAGAAGTTTCTACAGATTTGATAATATATTTTTTTGAATAGTCATAATACTTTAGAGCAAGTTTTCTTTTTTCACTTGGATATTGTATCCCACATTTTGAGATAAAAAAAACATCACTTCTATTTATTCCTGAGTTTAAAAAGGCTTTACCGAAATCGCCTTCAGTTGTATATCCTCCATATATGTCTGCATGATCAAATGTATTTATTCCTAATTCGTAACACGTTTTAATTAAGTTTTCCATTTCCTTAAGATTAAGGTTATGACCCCATGAACCCCATCCCATTGTCCCTGAAATTATATTTGAAATCTTTGGCTTAAGAGCTCTTTCCATATATTAAAGTGCTTGTCTATCCAAGGCAATCAAATATAACCATTCTGACATATCTAATTGATTAAGGACAAAATACTTTTTAATCTAATTCTCTAATTTTTATGTTTCTAAAATAAGCTTTCCCGGGATGATCTTGCAGGCAAATATAGCCCTTGGGATATTTACCAAATCCATGCCATCTTTCGCTTCCAAGGTATTCAAATTCTTCTGATCTACTAAATTTACTCCGACTAACAAGTGAATCCCATTTTTCCCCACTAAGGGGAAAAAGATTTACTAAAATATCATTCAAAATGACACTTCCAAAATTATTCTTATAATCAATTTTTATATGATATGAGTTCCAACTACCAGCTGGATTTGCAGCAGAAGTATTTACAGGCGGTGATATGTCATAGACTGATCCAACAAAGTATCTTTTATTTTCAACATCTCTCAATACATTATTGAGCTCTACCTGTCCTCCTAAAACTGTTTCTGGATTGTCATAGATGCCTACATCAATTATTTGAATTTCTGGTCCCGTTTGGTATGGGTACTTGTATTTTTTATCTTCATTAACTCCCCACATAAAACCACTATTTCCACCTTTTTCAATTTTCCAATCAAATTTTATTTCAAAATTTAAATATTTCTTGTTTGAAAGTAGACTAGCATCAGGTTCACCCGATTCAAGACCTGATAAAGAATCAAAAATTAAAATTTCGTTGTCAACTTTCCAGCCTTTTTTTGTTCCATCATCCTGATAGATATGCCAACCGTCAAGAGAATTATTAATAATTAAATCCTCCCATTCCATATTAGCCTCTTTACAAGCGCAAATAGTAGCTAAAATCAATAGTAAGTGATAAAATGTTTTCATTGTAAGGTCATATTAATGTCTAAATTTATAAAAATTAAAAACTGACCGACTGTATAGAGGGATAAACCAAGCAGAAAATACCATTTATATAATTTTAAATTTATTTTTCCTATAGAATAGAATGCCCTTTTTAATGCATACTATTCAAAATTAACTCTTAAATTAGAAATTATTAAAAAAGCTAAAAATTAATTCCGTTATTTTTTAACCAAATCTTAACAGAAGGGAATAAAAATATTTTTCAATTTTGCTTTCCTTTTTAATCAGAAACTAATAAAATTAAAATGACAAAAAAAGCAAATATTGATTCTATAAACAAAAAAATAGAAAAAGAGAGTTCATTTATAGACTTATTGACGATGGAAATCAATAAAGTAATTATTGGGCAAAAGGGAATGATAGATAGACTACTAATTGGCCTGTTAGGTAAAGGACATATTTTATTAGAAGGGGTTCCTGGATTAGCGAAAACATTGGCAATAAACACCCTTAGTCAATCTGTGAAAGGTAGTTTTAGCAGAATTCAATTTACTCCTGACTTGCTTCCTGCAGACGTTGTTGGAACCATGATTTATAATATAAAAGAGAATGATTTTTCAATTAAAAAGGGCCCTGTTTTTGCAAATTTTATTCTTGCTGATGAAATTAACAGAGCTCCAGCTAAAGTTCAATCAGCATTACTTGAAGCTATGCAAGAAAAACAAGTCACCATAGGAGATAATACTTTCAATCTTCCTTCACCATTTTTGGTTATGGCAACTCAAAATCCTGTAGAACAAGAAGGAACCTATCCATTGCCAGAGGCTCAGATAGATAGATTTATGCTAAAAGTTGTAATTGATTATCCTAAAATTGATGAGGAACAGTTAATTATAAAATCAAATTTGACTAATTCTAAGGAAAAAGTGAAAAGTATCGTTAGTACTAAGCAAATTGAAACAGCACAAAATCTTATTAGCGAAATTTATATGGATGAAAAAATAGAGAAGTACATTTTAGATCTTGTTTTTGCTACTAGATACCCTGAAAACTATTCTTTGGATAGTATAAAACCACTGATAAGTTTTGGAGCTTCTCCAAGGGGCAGTATAAACCTTGCTATTGCTTCAAAGTGTTATGCTTTTCTTCAACATAGGGGATATGTCATTCCTGAGGATGTTAGATCAGTTATTTATGATGTCTTAAGGCATCGAATAGGTCTTACATATGAAGCTGAAGCTGAAAATGTTTCTACTGAGGATCTTTTAAGTAAGATAATAAATCAAGTTGAAGTACCATAAGAGTTAATCTAAATACTCTTTTTAATCACAGTTTAAAATATGGAAACAAAAGAGCTTTTAAAAAAAGTTCGAAAAATAGAGATAAAAACTCGACGTCTCAGTGATAATATTTTTGGAGGCGAATATCATAGCGCTTTTAAAGGTCGAGGAATGACTTTTAGTGAGGTCAGGCAGTATCAATATGGAGATGATATAAGAAATATTGATTGGAATGTTACTGCACGTTATAATGAACCTTTCATAAAAGTTTTTGAAGAAGAAAGAGAACTTACTTTAATGCTATTAATTGATATTAGTGGATCAGAATTTTTTGGGACCCAAAATCAGTTCAAGAGAGAGATTTTAACTGAAATCGCTGCAACACTTTCATTTTCAGCTTTGAAAAATAATGATAAGGTTGGTCTAATTTTATTTACAGATGAAATAGAATTATACATTCCTCCTAAAAAAGGAAGATTTCATATTCTAAGGATTATTAGAGAACTTTTAGAATTTAAACCTAGAAGTAAAAAAACTAATATTAATAAAGCACTTGAATTTTTTTCTGGAGTACTAAAGAAAAAAGCAATAGCATTTTTGATGTCAGATTTTATATCCTCTGATTACGAAAAAACTCTAAAAATAGCAGCAAAGAAACATGATTTAACTGGTATTAGGGTTTTTGATAGAAGAGAAGAGCAAATACCAAATCTTGGTTTTGTTCCTATGCTTGATAGTGAATCAGGTAGAGTAAATTGGATTAATACACAAATTTCAAAAATAAGGGAATCGTATTCTTTATATTATCAGGAATATACAAATCTATTTGAGGAGCTATTTAAAAAAAATGGAGCAGGAGCATTAAATTGTCGTTTGGATGAAAGTTATGTAAAAAAGCTCTTAAGTTATTTTAAATCTAGAGGGAAGTGATAAAAAAACAAATTACGTTATTAATTACCTTATTTTTTTCTTCAATTCACCTATATAGCCAGAATGATGAAACTATAGAGGTATTTATAGATTCAACTAGTATAATGATTGGTGAAAAAATTGATTATTACATAAAAATTAAATCTGATACCCTTGTTGATATAAAATTTTCAGAAAAACCATTTTTCCTCCCATTTGAAATATTAGAAGAGTATCCTTTAGACACAATGGAAAGTAAATTGGATTATCTTTTCACTAAAAAATATTCACTTATTCATTTTGACTCTGGTAATTATTGGTTGCCAAATCAAAAACTTTTTTTAAATGGTTCATTAAAAATTTTGGATTCAATATTAATTAAGGTTAAAAATGTATCAGTTGATACTTTAAAGCAGCCTTTGTATGATATTAAACCAATCGAAGAGGTTAAAAAGAATTATTTTGATTTAATTAAATGGACCTTAATTATAATTTTAATAAGCGTTTTTTTAATCGGTCTAATTTATTTCTTGTTTTTTAAAAATAAAATAGAGACTAATTCTTTGAATAGTGCCCCCCCATTTGAAAGAGCAATTAAAGAATTGAAAGAGTTAGAATCTTTTGTATTGAAAAAAGATCAAGATTATAAAGAATATTATTCTTCTTTAACAGGAATAGTTAGAAGGTATTTAGAGGAGGATGCTAAGGTTTCTGCTCTTGAAAGTACTTCAGATCAATTACTGCTAAAGTTAGAAATATTAAAAACTCAAGGAGTTTTAGATTTAAAAACACAAACTTTAAATAATTTAAAGAATGTTCTTAAAACAGCAGATCTTGTAAAATTTGCAAAGTCTATTCCCGAGAAAAACCTTTTATACAGAGATAGATCTTTTGCTGAGAAGTTAGTTATTGAGACAAATGAAGTCTTACCTGAGCTATCAGAAGAGGAATTAAGAGAACAAGAACAATATAAATTGTTACAAATAAAAAAGAGGAGAAAAAAAAATATATACATAGGAGTCTTATCTTTTATAAGTTTAATAGTATTCTCATTTTTTTTAGCAGTTAGTATTTGTGGGTTTTATCCTGTTATTGATACAATTATAGGAAATCCTACTATCAAATTAAAAAATGCTGTATGGGTTACAAGTCAATATGGTAATCCTCCAGTAAAATTAGTTACTCCAGATGTACTCAAGAGAATAAAAAGAAGTGATGATCAAATTCAAAGCTTTTCTTTTGGCAATTTCGATATACCCTTTTACATAGATTTAATTTTTAAAAACAAAAAATCAGAAATCAACAACAAAGATGATCAATCATCTAATAATAATTCTCAAGTTGATGAGGGTGAAAAAGAAATTCAGGAATTAATTCAATTAATTATAGATGAATTTAATCTTAGAGGAGCTGCCAATATTTTCTCAAAAAAAGAAGAGGTTAAAACTTTTTCAGGAATTCCTGCAATAAAGTTTTTTGGCACATTAGATTACCCTCTTGACGATCAAGGTGAAAAGGGTAGGTTTAATTATAGTTCATATGTATTTGATTTTAAATCTAAATCTATTATTCTATCTATACTTTATGCAAAAGATGATCGCTATGCTATAGAAATTGAGAACAGGATAGTTAATAACCTTGAACTGATTAAAGAACTGTAAAATGACAGAAGATATATTTTTTAAAGACCCAATTTTTCTATGGCTATTATTATTTTTTCCAATAATAATTGTTTGGTATTTTTTTACTTCTAATAAATCTCAAGCCCTACTTAAAATTTCTTCTATTAAAGGGTTTGAGGGCAAATCAAACTTATTTTTAAAAAATTTAAGATTTTTACCTTCTATATTTAGAGTTTTAGCTCTTATTCTTATTGTCTTAGCTATTGCAAGACCGCAATCGGTTGATGTTTCAACAAGGACAAAAACAAATAAGGGGATAGATATAGTAATGGCTATTGATATTTCTTCGAGCATGTTAGCACAAGATCTAAAACCAAACAGGTTAAGTTCCCTAAAAAGGGTTGCATCGGCTTTTGTTGATGATAGAATTAGTGATCGAATAGGGTTAGTTGTTTATGCTGGTGAAAGCTATACAAAAACTCCTATTACTAGCGACAGAGGGATTGTGAAAAAATCATTAGAAGAAATAACTTATCAAAAAATTATTGATGATGGAACTGCTATAGGCATGGGACTTGCCACTTCTGTAAATAGATTAAAAGATAGTCCAGCAAAGAGTAAAGTCATTATTTTACTAACAGATGGAGTTAATAATTCAGGATTTATTGATCCTAAAATTGCAACTGAATTAGCTGTCGAATATGGAATTAAAACTTATACTATTGGCTTAGGGAGTAATGGAAATGCCAGGGCTCCAGTTGGTATTTTGCCCAATGGTAAATTTAAATATGGAATCACAAAGGTTGAAATTGATGAGGAATTACTGAAAACTATTGCTAATAGTACAGGAGGACTTTATTTTAGGGCAACGGATAATAAAAAGTTACAAGAGATTTATCAAGAAATAAACAAGTTGGAAAAAACGGAAATTCAAGAGTTTAAGTACTATAATTATGATGAAAAATATAGAAAATTAATTTTTTTAGCTATTGGGTTTATATTTCTAGAATGGTTTATTAAAAGTACTTTTCTTAAAAGTTTTGTATAGCTATGTATCAAATAGACGAGCCAATTTATTTTTATTTCCTTACACTTTTACCAATAATTTGGTTAGGTTATCTATTAGTTTATAGATGGAAAATAAAAACACAGTCAATTTTTGCTGATAAAACACTAATGGAAAGACTTAGCCCAAATAGGTCCTTTTTTAAACCTTTTCTTAAGCTCTTAATTTTAAGCTTATGTATTTTGTTTTTAATTTTTGGTCTTGTAAATCCTAAGATTGGAACTGAATTAGAAACAGTTAAAAGAGAGGGGGTTGATATTGTTTTTGTAGTTGATGTATCAAAAAGTATGCTAGCAGAAGATATTGCTCCAAATCGTTTAGAAAAATCAAAACGTTTGGTTTCAGCTATAATTAATCAGCTTGTTAGCGATAGAGTTGGTATAATAGCCTATGCCGCTCAAGCTATTCCGCAACTTCCTATCACTACTGATTATGGAGCAGCAAAAATGTTTTTACAGTCTCTTAATACCGATATGTTATCTTCTCAGGGGACTGCTGTGGATTCAGCTTTGGATCTTTCCAGAACTTATTTTAATGATCAAGATCAAACTAATCGAGTTGTTTTTTTAATTTCTGATGGAGAAGATCATTCAGATGAGGCAGAAAAAGCTGCTATGAGAGCAAATGAATTTGGAGTAAAGATTTTCACCTTTGGTGTTGGTACAGAATCAGGAGCTCCCATACCAATTAAAAGAAATGGAATAGTTGAAACTTATAAAAAAGATCTAGAAGGGAATGTGGTTATAACAAAAAAAAATCCAGATATTCTTAAAGCTATATCAGAGGTTAGTAATGGAGCTTATTATGATGGAAATGACACCGATTTAGTTCTGGATTTTGTTGAGCAGACCTTAAAAGAAATGGATAAAAAAGAATTTGAGGCCAAAAAATTTGTTAGTTATAAGGACCAATTTCAGATTTTTCTTTTGATTGCATTCGTTTTACTTTTACTAGAGGTTTTTATCTTTGAAACGAAAACTAGATGGGTTCAAAAAATTAACCTATTTAATGAAAAATAATACAGATGTTTAGAAATTATACTTGTTTATTTTTTATTCTTTTTTTAACTCAGGTTATATCTCAGGAAAGAGATTCTAATAACTATACTTATAATGGGAATAAGTTTTCTGAAAAGAAAGTTTTTGATGAAGCAGAAATGTCATACAGGAAAGCAATTTCATCAGAACCTAATAATTTAAAAGCACTTTATAACTTAGGCAATACACATTATAAAGAAAAAGATTTTGATGAAGCAGCTCAGAGATTTTTTCAGGCACAAAAGGAGACAGATAATAAATTTCAAAAGCATAAAGCATTTCACAATATGGGTAATGTGTATATGCAACAGAAAGAATATGCCAAGGCAATTGAGGCTTATAAAAACGCATTAAGGAATGATTCTACTGATGATAAAACAAGATATAATTACGCATTAGCTAAGGAATTATTAGAAAAAGAAAAGCAAAAGCAGAAAGATAACGAGAGTAAAGAAGATCAAAAACAAGAAGAGGAAAATAAAAACGATCAAGAAAATGATGACAAAAAAGATGATGGGGATTCTGAAAATAAAGATAATGAGAAAAAGGACGATAAAAAGTCAAAAAATGAGGGTGATGATAATAAAAAAGATAAAAATCCTAAAAAAAATCAAGATTCTGATTCAAAAAAAGATTCTCCAAAACCAAAAGGTGGATTATCAAATCAACAAATGAAGAATTTATTAGAAGCAATGAATAATCAAGAAAAGAAAGTTCAGGACAAGGTTAATGCAAAAAAAATAAAAGGTGTTCCAGTAAGAGGTAAGAAAGATTGGTAATTAATTTTAATGGGTATATGAAATATTTAATAATTCATTTTTTTATTTTTTTATTTTTTCCTACTGTAGGTTACTCGCAAGATATTTCTTTTGAGGCTAAAGCTAGTAAAAACAGTTTAGGAATAAATGAACGATTAAGAATCGATTTTATAATGAATAGAAATGGTGATAATTTTACCCCACCAGATTTTTCAAATTTCACAGTTATTGGAGGGCCTAATCAATCAGTAAGTACCTCATGGGTCAATGGCAAGAAAATTTTTTCAAAAACCTTCACGTATTTTTTATCGCCCAAAAAAAAAGGTCTTTTAAAAATAGATCAAGCCTCAGTTGAAATAGATGATGAAATATATAAGACAATACCAATAGAAATAAGTGTTTCTGAAGCCGTTGATAAACCAAGAGACCCAAATAGCCCTGAGTATTTGATTGACGAAAATTTACATTTAGTCACCGAAATTTCAAATAATCAACCCTATTTGAATCAAGGGATTACAGTTTTATACAAATTGTATTTTAGATCTCCACTTCAAATTTCTGATGCACGCGAAAGTGAAAGCCCAAAATTTAAGGACTTTTGGAGTCACCAAATAAAAATCCCACAACTAAAGGTTGATAGAGGTAATTATAAAGGTATTGACTACAATGTTGTGGTATGGAGGAAAACCGTTTTATATCCCCAGAAAACAGGTGAGTTAATTTTAGATCCATTAACTTTAAATTTGATGATAGACATACCATCTAAAAGGACTGATTTCTTTGGTAATAGGGTATATGAACAAGCTTCAAGGTCAATCTCCTCCGGAAAAAAAGTCATTAGAGTAAAAAATCTACCAGATTCAGGGAAACCAGCCAGTTTCTCTGGAGCTGTAGGAAAATTTGATTTTAATGTCTCTGTTAATAAAGATGCTCTTAAAGCATCAGAATCCTTTCAAATTAAAGTTAAGGTTTCAGGCCTTGGCAACCTAAAACTTTTCAATTTACCAAAAATTGTTGTCCCAAATACTCTGGAGGTGTATGAACCTGAGCGAGATGAAAAAATAAAAATTATTCTTAAAGGCATGCAAGGATCAACGCAGGATAATTATACTATCGTTCCTAAATTTAAAGGGAAATATCCTTTATCACCAATATCCTTCTCTTATTTTGATCCAGAAATAGAAAGATATTTTGATTTAAAATCGCAACCGCTCAGTGTTGATGTTTACGAAGGCCCTGTTTCTTCCTCAAACTCTGCTATTACTAGTCAAAAAGCTATTTCTCAAAAAAATATTTTGAATAAAGATGAAACTTTTAGATTTATAAAATTAGAACCCAAATTAGAATTAATATCTAAAAATTCTTTTTGGGGCAGTAAAGTTTTTTTCCTTTTAATAGCTGCTCCCTTTCTCATATTACTATTAATATTTCTGATATGGAGAAATAGTATAAAAAAATCAAGCAACGTAGAAAATTTAAGACAGCGTGAAGCAAATAAATTGAGCAGAAAATTTTTGGGAGAAGCAAAGAAGAAATTAGGAGATAAGAATAATTTTTACGACTCTTTGGAATTAGCTCTTTATAATTATTTAAAAGCAAGATTAAAAATTAAAAATTTAGATTATACTAAAGAAAAAATTAAAGAAGTTTTAATGGGTAAAAAGATTTCAGAGAAGGAAATAGATGTATTTATGCAGGTGATTAAGAACTGTGAAATAGCTAGATTTTCCCCAACTACAGATGTTAAAATGAAAAGCGATTTTGACAAGGCATTAACTATAATGGCCACTATTGATAAAAAGTTATGAGATATATTTTTATTTTATTAATTTATTGTTCGTCAACCTTATCTTCTCAAGATATTAACAGAATATTTCAACAAGCAAATGATGCCTACAATAATGGTTCGTATGAAGAAGCAATTACATTATATAATAAAATAATTTTGGGAGGTCAACATGATTCTTCTATTTATTTTAACCTTGGAAATTCTCATTATAAGTTAAATAATGTTGCTGAAAGTATTTACTATTTTGAAAAAGCAAAGGCATTTAATTTAAAAGACGAGGATATAGAAATAAATCTTGCTTTTGCCAACAATATGACTATAGATTCAATTGATCCATTACCTAAAAGTGATTTATTAAAATTCAGAGAATTTTTATTTGGCTTATTTTCACTAAATCAATATGGTTTTATTATAATTTTATTTTCATGGCTTACTGCAATTTTCTTTGGATTATATCTTTTTAATTCAAAACCTTCTAACAAAAGGCTTTATTTTTCTTTCACCATATTATCTATACTATTTCTAATTTCATCGTTTTCAATATCATCTTTAAAATCATCAATTGAAAAAGAAGAAATTTTCGGTATTATTTTTGATAGAAAGATTGAGGTTTGGACTGAACCTAATTTTAGATCTGAAAATTTGTTTTCACTCCATGAGGGAACAAAAGTTCAATTAATGGATAGTTTGCAAGAATGGAAAAAAATAAAAATTGCTAATGGAGCAGAGGGATGGACCAAAGAAGTAATTATAAAAAATCTAAATTGATTCTAGAATTTTTTCACTTGAATAATTAGAAGGTATCCCAGTTCCAAAAGAATAAATTTTTTCTCCAAATTCAAATAAGGGCACATAAAGGGTTGAATTATTTAGATATTCCTCAGGAATAGTAGTGATGTATTGAATAATAAAATTTCCAAATAAAAATATTAAAAAACCTAAAATTACTGCTCCTTTAAACGCTCCAAATAAAGCACCTAAAATTCTATTAACGAAGCCTAGAAGGGCTAGCTTTAGTGCTTTTGTAATAATTTTTGCGGCTAAAGTTGTAATGCGAACACAAACTATAAAAACGATAATAAATGCAATAATTTTAGTAACTGTAGGATTCCAAGAAAAAAAGGAATTAATAATATCACTAGCAAATTGGGAGAATTTAATTCCACCTATAATTCCAATAAAAAAAGACAAAAGGGATGCAACCTCAATTACAATACCTTTTCTGAATCCGTTGATAGAAAAAATAAAAAGCAATGACAATAAAATTAAATCTACCAAATTCATATTGCTAAAATAATTCATTTTTTAAAAAGCACATTTATTGATTTATATAAAGAACGTATCTTTGTTTTTGAAATTAAGAGATATCCGTAGGATATTAATTTAGCTTATGATTAGTGATTTAGATAAGTATCGGGCGGAAGTTTCATCATTTAAGGAAACATCAGTTGATAAAATAGAAAATTTTAGAATAAAATACCTTAGTAAAAAAGGAATTCTAAATGATCTTTTCACCAAATTTAAATCAGTTCCTGATAAGGAAAAGAGGGAATTTGGTCGATCATTGAATATCTTGAAGGATATGGTTTTGAAAAAGGTTGAACTTCTAAGGGCACAAAATTTTCAAGTTGAACAAACTAAAATCCCAATCGACTTATCTAGAACAGGATACCCTATACATTCTGGATCTCATCATCCAATATCAATTGTAACGGCTAAAATAATTGACATTTTTTCTCAAATTGGATTTAATATTTCTGAAGGACCAGAAATTGAGGATGATTGGCATAATTTTACAGCCCTTAATTTAGAAGAAAATCATCCTGCCCGTGACATGCAAGACACCTTTTTTATTCAGTCCAGTCCTGACATTTTACTTAGAACTCATACTTCTTCTGTACAAGTTCGCTATATGGAAAAAAACATTCCTCCAATAAGAACAATTTCTCCAGGCAGAGTCTATAGAAATGAAGCAATATCCTCTCGGTCCCACTGTATTTTTCACCAAGTAGAAGGACTCTATATTGATGATCAAGTTTCTTTTTCTAGCTTAAAGCAAATCATACTATATTTTACAAAGGCTCTTTTTGGGAAGTCTAAAATTAGATTCCGACCATCATATTTTCCCTTTACAGAACCTAGCGCAGAGGTAGACATTTTTTGGGGACTTGAGTCTGAAACAGATTATAGAATTACCAAAGGAACAGGATGGCTTGAAATTATGGGATGTGGTATGGTTGACCCAAATGTTCTATCAAATTGTAATATAGACCCTGAAAAATTTTCTGGTTATGCTTTTGGAATAGGAATAGAACGTATAGCTATGCTACTTTATCAAATAGATGATATCAGACTCTTTTTTGAAAATGATATTCGTTTTTTAGAACAATTTAAAGGGAAATTTTAGATCAGTTGATCTATAAATCAAACTTGATTCCTTGTGCTAATGGTAATTCCCCAGAAAAATTTAAGGTGTTGGTTTGACGCCTCATATAAATTTTCCAAGAGTCAGATCCACTTTCTCTTCCTCCTCCAGTATCTTTTTCTCCTCCAAAAGCTCCCCCTATTTCTGCCCCTGATGTACCAATATTAACATTTGCAATACCACAATCACTTCCCCAATGAGAAAGAAAAATTTGAGCTTCTTTAAAATTTTCTGTTATGATAGAGGAAGATAGGCCTTGAGAAACTTCATTTTGAATTTCTATTGCATTTTGTATTGATTCAGAATATTTAGTAAGATAAAGTATTGGAGCAAAAGTTTCTTTTTGAACAATAGGAGCCCTATGATCAATTTCAGCAATACAAGGTTTTACATATAAACCATTTTTATATTCCCCTTCTTTTAGTAAACCACCTTTAATTAACCATTTACCTCCTTGACTCTCAATTTCAGACAATGTTTCCAGATAATTTTTTACAGCTTCTTTATCAATTAGAGGACCCATGTGGTTTTTTGAATCCAAGGGATTACCTATCCTTATTTGTGAATATGAATTTTTTAAAGCCTTTTTCACTTCATTATATATTTTTTCATGAACTATAACTCTTCTTGTAGACGTACATCTTTGTCCACAAGTTCCTACAGCGCCAAATGCAATAGCAATAGTTGATAGTTTTATATCTGCATCAGGAGTAACTATTATTGCATTATTACCACCAAGTTCAAGAAGAGACTTACCTAGCCTGGAGCCAACCATTTTTGCAACTTCCCTACCCATTTTAGTTGAACCTGTTGCAGATACTAAAGGAATTCGGACATCTTTTGAAATAAGTGTTCCAATTTTTTTATCTCCATTGACAAGGCATGAAATTCCTTCTGGCATTTTATTTTTTTGCAAAACTTCAGAGACTATTTTTTGACAAGCAATACCGCAAAGAGGAGTCTTTTCACTGGGTTTCCATATGCACACATTACCACAAACCCAAGCAAGAGCAACATTCCAACTCCAAACTGCTACAGGAAAATTAAAAGCAGAAATAATTCCGATTATTCCAAGCGGATGATATTGTTCATACATTCTGTGTTCAGGACGCTCTGAATGTAAGGTAGCTCCTTCAAGTTGTCTTGAAAGACCAACAGCGAAATCAAAAATATCTATCATTTCCTGAACTTCACCCATACCTTCCTGAAAAGATTTTCCCATTTCAAGTGAAACTAATTTCGACAAAGATTCTTTCTTTTCTCTAAAAGCATTACCTATTTGACGAACTAAATCACCTCTTTTTGGAGCAGGGATCTTTCTAAAATCAATAAATGCTTTTTTTGCAACCAAAATAATTTTTTCATAATCCTTTTGACTAGTTTCGGTCACACTCCCAATTTTAGAACTATTTATTGGAGAGGTAGAATTTATAAGTGAACTTGAGCTAAACCAGTTTTTACCTGTTGATGATCCAGGATTTTGTTTTTCAAGGTTAAGCTCATAAAGTATTTTCGAATTATTTATTTTCATGATTTTAGTTATACTCAAATATATGAAAATAGAGAAATCCCAATTGAAAGGTTAAAAAATAAATTATTTAAACTTTATTAGAAATATTTTAATTTTAAGTGATAATCTTTATATCTTAAATAAGATTTGAACTAAAAAATGCTTAACAAACTTATTTGCTTCTTTACATTAATTTTTTTCAGTTGTACAGAATCCGTTCCTCTTAACTCAAAAAAAGACTTGAATTATGGAATCGTCATACATGGAGGTGCTGGGACAATGAACAGAATGGACATGACACCTGAAAAGGAAAAGCAATATCGAGAGGCATTAGAGGAATCAGTTACTTTAGGATATAAAATTCTTAAAGAGGGGGGGACAAGTCAGGAAGCAGTAGAGCATAGTATTAGAGTTATGGAAAATTCCCCGCTTTTTAATGCAGGTAAAGGAGCTGTTTTAACGGCAGAAAAAACAATTGAATTAGATGCAGCTTTTATGAATGGAAAAGATCTTAATGCGGGTGCAGTTGCCTCAGTTAAAACTATTAAAAACCCAATAACTGCAGCAATTAAAGTAATGGAGGAGTCTCCACATGTCTTATTATCTGCGAGAGGAGCAGAAAAATTTGCAAAAGAAAAAGATCTTGAAATAGTTGACCCAAGTTATTTCTTCACTGAAAGAAGAGTAAACGATTTAGACAAAATTAAAAATATAGAATCCTCTGCAAATAGAAATGCAAAACAGGTAGATAAAGAATTTCTTAGTATGCAAAGATATGGAACTGTTGGAGCTGTAGCCCTTGATAAGCATGGAAATCTTTCAGCAGGAACCTCAACAGGTGGTATGGCAAACAAGAAATGGAATAGGATAGGAGATGTTCCAATTATTGGAGCAGGCACATATGCAAATAATTCAACATGTGCAATATCTGCTACTGGATGGGGTGAATTTTTTATTAGAAATGTAGTTGGTCATGACATCTCTGCTTTAATGGAATACAAGAATTATTCTATTGAAGAGGCTGCGAGAATAGTAATACATGATAAGGTTGCTAAGTTAGGTGGAGATGGAGGAGTTATTGGTATTGATAGGGAGGGAAATGTAGTAATGGAAATGAATACTTCTGGCATGTATAGAGCACATATTAATTCTGAAGGAGAATTATCTATTGAAATTTATAAGAATTAACAAAATTTTTATTTAGTTTTCACATCATTGAGTTATAAAACTTTTTGATTCCTGTAACCTCTTTACCAAGCCAATCTGGCTTATCAAAAGACTGGTCTTTTGAAATTAATTCAATTTCAGCTAAAACCAATCCTTTGTTATGGCCTAAAAATTCATCAACCTCTATTGTTATATTATTATTTAATGGAATTTTATATCTTATTTTTGTTATTGGTTTAGGCAAGCACATTCCCAGTAATTTTTTTGCAGTTTTAAATGGTATTTCACTTTCCCATTCTATTCTTGAAATCCCTTTTTTATCTGATTCTCCTTTAATGGTTATCCAACCTTTTTTATCATTAATTCTTATTCGCACACATCTTTTAGGATCTTTACTTAAGTATGCCTGTGTTATTTTTTCTTTGCTGTTATATTCTTTTTTATAACAACTATTAGAAACTAAAAATTTTCTTTCTATTTCAATTTTGATTGACATTTTATAGAATTAAATCTTGAATAAATTTAATACAATGATAAAATTAAAATTAAATGATTGTTTTTTATTTTTAAACTTTATGAATGATAATCATGAAGATATTGTTTTAAGAAAAATAATCCATATAGATATGGATGCTTTTTACGCATCGATAGAGCAAAAAGATAATCCTTTGTTAAGAGGTAAACCAATTGCTGTAGGAGGAGGTCAAGCTAGAGGAGTAGTTGCAGCTGCCAGTTATGAGGCCCGTAAGTTTGGAGTAAGAAGTGCTATGAGTGGAGCTTTAGCAAAAAAAATGTGTCCAGATTTAATTTTTATTTCTCCCAGATTTGAAAGATATAGAGAAATATCAATGAAGATAAGATCTATTTTTTATAAGTACACAGAATTAGTTGAGCCTGTATCCTTGGATGAAGCGTACTTAGATGTCACAAAAAAATCAAAAAAAGGATCAGCTACTCAAATCGCTTCTGCAATAAGAAGAGAAATAAAAAAAATAACAGGGTTAAATGCATCTGCTGGTATTTCGTCAAACAAATTCCTTGCCAAAATTGCAAGTGATTGGAATAAACCAAATGGTCAAAAGACAATTTCTATTAATGAAACAGAAGAATTTCTTAATAAGTTAGACATAAAAAAATTTCATGGAATTGGTAAAAAGACTTCCTCAAAAATGTATAATATGGGAATTTTCTTGGGATCAGATTTAAAGAAAAAAAATCTTGATTTTTTGACTAATAATTTTGGCAAGGCTGGCAAGTATTTTTTTAATGTGGTGAGAGGGATCCATAACAGTCCAGTTAAACCGTATCATACACCGAAGTCATTAGGCGCTGAAAGAACTTTTAGCAAGAATTTAACAAGTGAAATATATCTTGAGGAAAAATTAAAACTAATAGCCCTTAAACTTGAAAATCGATTGAAGAAGTATAATTGTGGAGGTAGAACAATTACTATAAAGTTAAAGTTCAGCGATTTTTCAACTCATACAAGGAGTAAAACTTTGTTAAATTATATAAGCGATAAGGAAACAATTATAAAATATTCTAAAGAATTGTTATATAAAGATATCCTTATTGATTCTGTAAGATTAATAGGCATATCACTCTCAAATTTGAATTTGAAACAAAAAAAGGAAACTTTTAATGCCCAACTTAAACTAGAATTTTAAAAAGTTAGCTTTTAATTGATGAAATTCTAAGAGTATTAACTTTCCCTTTATCAGAGATAGGCATTGCTGTAAGATTAATTAATAGATCTCCTTCATTAACATAGCCTTTATCAAAAGCAATTTTATTTATTTGTTTGACAGTTTTATCTGTACTTTCAAAGCCATCATAGAAAAATGCTTTCACTCCCCATAAAAGATTAAGTTGAGTTAAAATTCTTTTATTTGAGGTAAAGACAAGCACATGAGATTTAGGTCTCCATGCAGAAATTTGAAATGCCGTATAACCGCTATTTGTAAGAGTGCAGATAGCTTTTGCTTCAACATTATTTGCTAAATGTGCAGCGTGAAAACAAACAGATTTGGTTATGAATCTTTCATCTCTTATTTTCGGAGGCTTTTGAGGGACAATTATCAATTCAGAATTTTCAACACTTTTGATTATAGAGCTCATTGTCCTTATAACTTCAACGGGATAATTACCAACAGAGGTTTCAGCAGACAGCATAACAGCATCAGCGCCATCCATTACAGAATTTGCCACATCATTTACCTCAGCCCTTGTAGCAGAAAGATTATCAATCATGTTTTCCATCATTTGAGTAGCAATAATAACGGGCTTCCTTGCTTTTTTTGAAATTAACACTATTTCTTTTTGAATCAATGGTACTTCAGCGGGGGGGATTTCGACGCCAAGGTCACCTCTAGCAACCATTAGACCATCACAAGATGAAACAATTTCATTTATATTTTTTATTGCTTCAGGTTTTTCAATTTTTGCAATTATCGGGATTTTGTGATTAGATTTTTTTTCTATGAGAGATCTTAATTCATCAAGATCATTACTATTTCTTACAAATGAGAGTGCGATCCAATCAAAATTATTTTGAATAGAAAATTTAGCATCATCAATATCTTTTTCTGTAAGTGCGGGTAGTGAAATCTTTGTATTAGGCAAATTTATTCCCTTTCTTGATTTTAACTTACCGCCTTGAATAGTTTTAACTTTCACCTCATTTTTATTATCAGTATCAAGGACTTTAAAAATAATTTTCCCATCATCAACCAAAATATTTTCACCTATTTTAACATCCTTAGCAAAATTTTTGTAATTAACATATATTTTTTTTGAATTACCCTCAAATAGAGATTTACAAGACAAAATAAGATCATCTCCTTCTTTTATAAGAGAATTATTAGCAACTTCACCGATTCTCAACTTAGGACCTTGAAGATCTCCTAATATAGATGTGTTTGCTCCTAATTTTTCACTAATCGAACGAATACTATCTATTTGACTCGAAATTTTATCGTAGTTGGAATGAGAAAAATTAATTCTAAAAACATCAACTCCCTCAAGAATCATTTTTTCAATAATTTCTTTTTCCTCCGTAGAAGGTCCTAACGTCGCAATAATTTTAGTTTTTTTAATTTGGTCCATTAGTTAAAGTTTAATGAGAAACCACTTAATTTCTCAACACTAATTTCATAGAAAAGAGAAACCTCGTCAATCTTACTTATTTCTTTCAAGAAAAACTCTTTTGAAACACCTGAATTAATTTTAATAAAATAATCAACTTTCTTGAAATCTCTTATCAAATATACTTCTTTTGTTTCAGGAAGATTAAATAGTTCTTTGATTTTAGTCTCATCATCTTCTAATTTTATAAACTTATTTGAAAAGAGATCACATGAAATTCCCTTTTTTTTCTCTTCCCATTCAAAATGATTGAAAAAAGCATTTTGGTTTGGGAAATCAATATAACCTCTGGCTTTTACAAATTTTGATCCGCATTTGGAATTTAATAAAAAAGCAATTTTGTAATCATCTATGTTAGAATGAATTGCAAAAAGCTTAAATTTTTCCTCTTCAAATTTTTCTAATTTGTAAATTTTTTTCCCCACGGGAGATATACTAAAAAGATTAATCTAATTTACTAAAAACTATACAAGCATTATGACCGCCAAATCCAAATGTGTTAGATAGAACAATATTTACATTTCTTTTTTGAGCTTTTCCGAATGTAAAATTAATTTTTGAGTCAATGTTGTCATCATAGACCGAATGATTTATGGTTGGAGGCACAATGTTATGATTTATTGCTAGGATTGAACAGATAGCCTCAACTGCACCAGCAGCCCCAAGTAAATGACCAGTCATTGATTTAGTAGAGTTAATATTCATCTTGTATGCGTGTTCTCCAAAGACATCAATAACTGCATTTACCTCTGCAATATCTCCAAGAGGGGTAGATGTTCCATGCATATTTATATAATCAATTTGATCTGGTCTTATTCTGGAATTCTTGATAGAATTTTCCATGACTTTTTTAGCGCCAATTCCATCTGGGTGTGGAGCAGTCATATGATAAGCATCAGCAGAAAGTCCTCCACCAATTAATTCTGCATATATTTTGCAACCTCTAGATTTTGCATGTTCATATTCTTCAAGAATTATAGATCCAGCACCTTCCCCCAAAACGAAACCATCTCTGTTTTTATCAAAAGGTCGAGAAGCAGATTTAGGATCATCATTCTTGGTTGATAGTGCGTGCATTGAATTAAAGCCGCCAATTCCTGCTATTGTTATAGCAGCTTCAGATCCTCCAGAAACTATAATATCAGCATATCCCATTTTTATATAATTTAATGAGTCTATAATAGCATTAGAAGCAGATGCACATGCAGAAACTGTAGAAAAATTTGGCCCTCTGAATCCATATTTTATAGAAATAAGGCCAGGAGCAATATCAGAAATCATTTTTGGAATAAAAAATGGATTAAATCTTGGAGTGCCATCACCTGAAGCAAAGTTTAAAACTTCATTTTGAAAGGTCTCTAGTCCTCCAATTCCAGCTCCCCATATTACCCCAATCCTATCTTTATCAATTTTTTCAAGATTTAATTTAGAATCTTCTATTGCCTCCTTAGTTGATACTAAAGCATATTGGGCAAATCGGTCATATTTTCTTGCTTCTTTACGATCAAAATGATCAAGAGGATCAAAGTGTTTTAATTCACAAGCAAATTGAGTTTTAAACTTTGATACATCAAAATAAGTGATTGGAGCTGCTCCGCTTTTACCATTTATAAGACCCTCCCAAAAAGATGGAATGTTTTTACCTATTGGAGTTAATGCCCCCAATCCGGTAACTACTACTCGTCTTGGTTTCATCAAACTCAACTTTAACTTAATTGCTCTTCAATATATTGAATTGCTTGTCCTACTGTAGAAATATTTTCAGCTTGGTCATCAGGAATTTGGATATCAAATTCTTTCTCAAATTCCATAATAAGTTCAACTGTATCTAAAGAATCAGCACCTAAATCATTTGTGAAGTTAGCATCAGTTACCACTTCGTTTTCGTCAACACCTAATTTGTCAACAATAATCGCTTTTACTCTTGATGAAGTATCAGACATAAGTAATTTTTTTAAGGTTCTGTGGACAAAAATATAAAACTTTGTAGTAAAACACTATTAACAAAAAGAAATATAACTTTTCTTTGTGATTATATTTTATTTTAAATCTTGCTAAAGTTGATTTTAAAAGGGCTAATTAGGTTTCAATGAGTGAAAAAAAAAATAAAAAAATTATAATTTTTTCCTCTGGTAATGGTACTAATGCAGAGGAAATTATAAAATATTTTGAAAACAAAAAGAAGGTAAATATTCACCTTCTTTTGACTAATAATTCTAATGCAGGTGTTTTAGAAAGAGCAAAAAAATATAAAATTCCTGCAATTTTTTATAATAATGAGGCATTTGAAAAAAAAATAGTTTTTGAAATTTTAAATTTTTTAAACCCAGATTTAATTGTTTTGGCAGGATTTCTCAGGAAAATACCAGACATAATTATTTCCAAATTTCCCAACAAAATAATCAATATACATCCAGCTCTTCTGCCTAGTCATGGTGGGAAAGGAATGTATGGTAATAAAGTTCATAAAAGTGTAATTAGATCTAATGACTCAAAAACAGGTATAACAATTCACTTTGTAAATGGTGATTACGATAAGGGGGAAATAATTTTACAAAAATCTATAAATGTTGAGTCTAAAGATTCACCGGAAAGTCTTTTTAAACGAGTTCAAAAATTAGAGCACAAATTTTACCCTTTAATTATTGAAAAGCTTCTAGATGAGCAAAGCTGATAAAGAAATATTGTTATTTACTGATGGATCATCAATTGGGAATCCTGGTCCCGGAGGATATGGAATTGTTATGGAATTAAAAGATACAACTTACAAAAAAGAATTTTCAAAAGGTTTTAGATACACGACTAATAATAGGATGGAATTAATGGCTATAATAGTTGGATTGGAATCAATAAAAAAAGAATCTTCTAAAGTAAAAGTTTACTCAGATTCAAAATATGTTATTGATTCTATTAATAATAAATGGATTTTTGACTGGCAGAAAAAAGGATTCAAAGGAAAAAAAAATTCTGATTTATGGGAAAGGTTTATTAGAGTTTATAAAAAACACAATTTGAATTTTAAATGGATTAAGGGACACAATTCCCATCCACAAAATGAGCGCTGTGATTTTTTAGCTAATACCGCTGCTAAGAAAAATGATCTGATTAAAGATGAATATTATGAAAATATTTCAAAATATAATGATTAAAACTAAATCCTATATAAGTTATTCTATGATTAGAAGTTTTTTAATTTTGTCAAATGAGTAGTAAATTATTAGTTGTGGGTACTATAGCTTATGATACTATTCAAACTCCATATGCCAAAGTTGATAAAATTTTTGGTGGATCAGCAACTCACATTGCTTTAGCCTCATCAAAATTCAACCTAGATTGTTCAATAATCTCAATTGTCGGGAATGATTTTGAAAAGAAATATTTAGATCTTTTGAGAGAAAAAGGCATTAACACTTCTGGGATTAGCATATCAAAAAAAGGCAAAACATTTCAATGGAGCGGACAATATTTTTCTGATATGAAAACTAGAAAAACAATTGATACTCAACTTAATGTTTTAGAAGAATTTGAACCTAAAGTAATAACAGAATTCTCAAATCCTGATATTTTAGTTCTGGCAAATTTACACCCAGAAATACAGATTGACACCCTAAATCAGATTAGAAAAAAACCTAAACTAATTGTTTTGGATACTATGAATTTTTGGATCGAAAACTTCCGATCGCCTTTAAATAAGATAATCTCAATGGTTGATGTAATTTCAATAAATGATGAAGAGGCTTTAATGTTAACAGGAGAAAATTCAATTACCAAAGCAGTTAAGAAAATAATTAATATGGGGCCTGAATTTGTCATAGTTAAAGAAGGTCATAAGGGGGCTTCACTTTTTTATAATGAAAAAAGCTTTTTTGTCCCTTCTTTTCCAGTTAAAGAAGTTATTGATCCCACTGGTGCTGGAGACAGTTTTATTGGGGGGTTTGTTGGTTATCTGGCCGAACAAGATCAAATTTCAATTGAATCAATTAAAAAAGCTTTAATATATGCTTGTGCAATGGGCTCATTCATTGTAGAAAAATTTGGATCTGAAAATTTAATTAATTTACCTGCTGAATCAATTAAATTAAGAGTTAATGCGATTAAAGAAATGACTAAATTTGAAAACCAATAATATGGAGAATTAAATATTTTGACATGAGTGATTTTATAAAACACGAATGTGGTATTGCTTTAATTCATTTAAAAAAACCTCTTTCATATTTTAAAGAAAAATATGGAACTGTTTTGTTTGGAATAGATAAAATGTTTTTGATGTTACAAAAGCAGCATAACAGAGGTCAAGATGGTGCTGGTTTTGCAACAATCAAACTGGGAATGAATCCTGGCGAAAGATATATCAGTAGGATAAGATCAAATGGAGATCAACCTATTCAAGAAATCTTTCGAAAGATTAACAAAAAAATTAATCTAATTAAAAAGGATGAACCTAAAATATTGGATGATATTAAATTGTTTAAAAGAAAAATTCCTTGCTCTGGTGAATTATTATTGGGACACGTTAGATATGGAACATATGGTAAAAACAGTATTGAAAATGTTCAACCTTTACTTAGGCAAAATAATTGGATGCACCGAAATTTAATTCTTGCTGGGAATTTCAATTTAACAAATGTAAATGAACTTTTTTCTGAACTTATAGCCTATGGTCAACATCCAAAGGAGCGTTCAGATACAATTACGATTATGGAAAAAATTGGACACTTCCTTGATTCCTCTGTGGCAAAAATATATAGAACACTTAAATCGGAGGGTTATACAAAATCTGATGCATCTCCTCAAATTGCTGAGCGATTTAATATGAAAAAAGTACTTTATAAAGCATCTAAAAATTGGGATGGAGGGTATGTCATCGCTGGTCTTCTGGGGCATGGTGATTCATTTGTTTTAAGAGATCCTTCAGGAATTAGACCTGCTTTTTATCATGAAAATGACGAATTATTAGTTGTTGCATCTGAGAGACCTGTTATTCAAACTGTTTTCAATGCTCCCTTAAAATCAATAAAGGAGCTTGAACCTGGGCATGCAATTTTAACAAAAAAATCTGGCGATGTCTCTGTAGAATTGATACAAGAGCCACTAATAAAAAAGCAATGTTCTTTTGAAAGAATATATTTTTCTAGAGGTAGTGATGCATCAATTTATAAAGAGAGAAAAAAATTAGGGAATAATCTATTCCCTCAAATAATGAAGTCAATTAATAATGATATTGAAAACACTGTATTTTCTTTTATTCCAAACACTGCTGAAACCTCATTTTACGGTTTGATTGAATCGGTTCAAAATTATATAGTTGATCAGCTTAACAAAAAGATTAAAAAAGGGGATATTAAAAAAAATGGTGAATTAAACAAACTATTATCTCTTCGTCCTAGAGTTGAAAAAATTGCAATAAAAGATGCAAAACTTAGAACATTTATAACTGAAGATACCCAAAGAGAGGATCTTGTCGGACATGTTTATGATGTCACCTATGGGGTTATAAAGCCTAAAGATAATTTAGTCATTATAGATGATAGTATAGTTAGAGGGACTACTCTGCAAAAAAGTATTTTAAAAATTTTAGATAGGCTAAATCCGAAAAAAATTATTATAGTTTCTAGTGCTCCTCAGATTAGATATATTGATTGTTATGGTATTGATATGGCTAGATTAGATAAATTAATTGCTTTTAAAGCAGCTTTATCTCTTCATAAAGATATTGGAACATATGATGAAATTTTGAAACAAACTTATAAGAGCTGCAAGTCCAGTTTAAATAATCCAGCAAAACAAGTAACTAATTTTGTAAAAGCAATTTATGAACCTTTTTCATCAGAGGAAATCTCTAAAAAAATAGCTGAATTACTTAAAAATAATTCAATAAAATCTGATTTAGAAATAATTTATCAGTCAATTGAGGGTTTACACAGTGCCTGCCCAGATCATCTGGGGGACTGGTATTTTTCTGGAAATTATCCAACTCCTGGCGGCAATAAAGTAGTAAATAAATCTTTCATTAATTTTTATGAAGGAAAATCAATAAGAGCTTATTAACTTTTTTAAGTTACTTATTAGCTATGTATTTATCATTTACTTTTTCCCAATTGATAACATTAAAAAAAGCATCTATATAATCAGGTCTTCTATTTTGATAGTTCAAATAATAAGCATGTTCCCAGACATCAATACCCAAAATTGGTGATCCTCCACAACCAATTCCAGGCATAACAGGAACATCTTGGTTTGCAGTAGAACATATCTCTAATTTACCATTTTCATGGACACATAGCCATGCCCATCCAGACCCAAATCGAGTTGCAGCAGCTTTAGAAAACAAATTTTTAAAGTTTTCAAATGAATCAAAATTATCAGTAATAGAATTTAAAAGATTTCCTGATGGAGTTCCTCCGCAATTGGGGCCTATTATTTCCCAGAATAAACAGTGATTGAAAAATCCACCACTATTGTTTCTCAATGCAGAATTACTCATATCAAGATTTTTAAGAATTTGATTTATTGAATAATTTTCCATTTCAGTTCCTTGAATTGCATTATTTAGATTGGAGGTATATCCAGCATGATGTTTACCATAATGAATTTCCATTGTTTTTGAGTCAATATAGGGTTCTAATGCATCGTAAGAATAATTTAAATCAGGTAGTTTAAAAGCCATAGTTATAAAATTTTATTTAAGTAAAAATAAAATTTTTAAATTCATTATAAAGCAAAACAAAACGATTAATTTTAATAATAAATTTAATCTTGAATAGTTCCTCTTTTAAAATAATTAATGCTTCTGCAGGTTCTGGAAAAACAACTTCATTAGTTTACCATTTTTTGTTACGACTATTTCTTGAATCTGATGATATTGGATATAGAAACATGTTGGCATTAACCTTCACAAATAAAGCAGTAAATGAAATGAAAAAAAGGATTTTAGAAGGGTTATATAATATTGGATACAAAGATCAATCAAATCAAATAAAAAGATTAAAAAAAAATCTTTTGGATAATCTAAACATAAATTCAAATGAATTAAGGGATCGTTCTCAGAGAATTTTGAAAAATATTTTACACGAATATGCAGCGTTTGAAGTGATAACTCTAGATAGTTTTACAAATAAGATCATCAGAAATTTTTCTAGGGAGTTAAATTTACCTTCATCTTATGATCTTATAATTGAAAGCAAACAGACTTTCCAAGATATTACTAATAGAATACTTGAAAAAGTTGGAACAGATATGAGTTTAACTAAACTTTTAGTTTCTTTTAGTCTTTCTAAAGTTGAAAACTTTAAAAGTTGGGATATAGCTTTTGACATTAATGAGTTTTCAAAAATTTTACTAAATGAAAATAATAGAATGGCTATTTCAGATTTAAGAGGAAAAGATTTAGAAAAATTTTTAAAAACCAGAAAAAATTTTCTTAGAAAAAGAAAGTTGATCAAAGAAAAAATATCTAAAACAGCAAAAGAAGTTTTAAAAATATTTGCTGAAGGAAATCTTGAAAAGGAAAATTTTATAAGAGGAACTATTTATAATTATTTTAAGGAGTATTCTAATATTGAGTTAAATAAAAACATTCAAAATTCTTTCAATTTTGACAATAGACTTTTAAAAGTTTTTGAAAATGGCGATAGATTATATCCTCAATCCACTCCAACTGAAAAAAAAGATTTCATTGATAATATTGAATCATTTTTAAGGGAAAAATATTTGGAATTGCGAATGGATGTTGGACAGGTTTCTCTTTTAGAAAATTTATTGAGTCAATGGACAACTCTTTCACTATTGGGACAAATTGAATATGAATTAGAAGATATTCAAAATGAAAGAGGAGAAATATTACTTGAGAGATTTAACGAAATTATTGACAAGGTTATTCTAGAACAACCAGTTATTCCATTTATTTACGAAAAATTGGGAGTTAGATATAGGCACTATTTTATTGATGAATTTCAAGATACTTCTAAATTACAATGGAGTAATTTGATTCCATTAATATCACATTCTTTAGAGGGTTTAGATGATAAA
>Ga0163108_10000249_pt1 | contig 40082 bp, 37 predicted proteins | sample Fk1155metaG_FD_109644 | JGI IMG/M metagenome (GOLD analysis project Ga0163108, IMG submission 109644) | Marine microbial communities from the Central Pacific Ocean - Fk160115 155m metaG | ecosystem: Environmental > Aquatic > Marine > Oceanic > Photic zone | place: The Central Pacific Ocean...
TCATCGATATTGGAACAAGGAAAAACAAGCCCTATAAATTTAGAACCTTTGTCTTTATATAATGATGATGCGGTTTTTTTAATCGATAAATAAGAAAAACGTTTATTACTCATTTTTTAAAATATATGGGCTTAGGTTATTATTATTAGGGAATTTAATGCAAAAATCTCCAAACCTTACATCTGACTTATAATAACCTGTGGATATAATTTGAGCTTGACTTTTTAAGCACGATTCAAATCTGTTGTAATTATTCTCTCTTGCTTCAAGTGTTCCTGCATCAGATCTAGTTCTTAAAATATATATCTTAGAGAGTTCAGACATTTCTTCTTCATGCCCCATAGAATGATTTCTTAATAAAAAAGCAGTGCTTTTATCATTTGGAGATCCATAGACAAACATTGGTTTGTTTTTTCCTTTTTCAAGTTCTTCTCTATATACACCACAATTATCTCCTTCTAAAACAAAAATTATCTTCCCAAGACACGAATTAAGCGAAGGCCATCCATGATTGCTTAATCTCTGTTTAACTGTCTTACAGGTATCTCTAAGGATTGCAGGAGTTAATATTTTTTGTGTTGAAAGTGGAAAAACATCTAAAATCTCTCTATCAAGTTCTTCATATACTTTTGAATCGAATGGAATTGTTTTAGAAAAGCCTAATAATTTTAAAAAAAAAGACTCCTTTCTTAAAGTATATGAACTTGTTTCTATATTTATAAAAACAGGAATATGATTGGGATTCTTATCACTCCATTCTTTAATCTCAATCAAAGCATCTTTTAATAAAATATAATTTGTTTCATAGTCCACATCTGGAATATGGATAAGTTTAAATCCAGGAATTTTAATTTTTGGATTTCTTACTCTTTGTTTTAAACCGAAAATAAATGCATTAATTTTTCTTTTTCTAAATAATTTCCCTTTTGGATCATGATATACATCCAATTCAAAGCCTCTGACACCATAATTACTTAACTGATCTTTTAGTGAAACATGCCCATAATCCATTTGTTTTGGATCATTCTCTTCGCCAAGTTTGTTTTTTATTTTATCCAAAAAACGAAGAACTTTTTGATGAGGATAATCTTTATAACTATTATGAGATGCAATAATTCTAATCTCATTTAATTGAATATTATCTAGAAACTGAGAAAAAGAAAAAAAAGGAACAAATAAAAAGAAAAGAATAACTTTTGTCATTCTCAAAAATAAAGGTTTATGATTAATTAAGATTAGGATCTACCGGAAAATTAGACATCACTTTAAAACGTTTCCCTTGTTTATTCATACAAAATTGCCATAGATCATCATCAGAAACATCCATGATTTCAATGCTTTTAATATTATTCACTGCCACCCATGAGTTTTCATTAAATTCATCCATTAATTGATTGGTATCCCATCCAGAATAACCAAGAAAAAATCGAACATTTTTAATTAAATTAATATCAGATTTTAAAAGACTTATAAGTTGGGTATAATCTCCACCTAAATAAACTCCTTCTTTAACAAAGACACTTCCTTCTATTTGATCTCCAAGTGTATGTATATAATAAAGATGCTTTGTGTCAACAGGACCACCTATACTAATTTTGGTTTTAATTTTAGGAAAAGAGGAATCAAGTTTATTTAAATTGATATCTATATAGTTATTTAAAACAAAACCAAAAGAACCGTCATCATCATGATTGCATAACATTATAACAGAACGGCCAAAATATTGATCAGACATAAATGGCTCAGAAAGCAATAAACTTCCTTTCTGAGGATTATTATTATTTGTAAATAAAAAGTCTAATTCGGTCATTTTTCTATATAAAAAAATCTTATTTAATCTATAGACGTAAAAAAAGCCAAAAGTATGCCTGTAGCTACGCCAACATTTAAAGATTCTGCAAAACCCTTGCCAAAAATCAATAACTCTTCATCTACATGCGATAGAATTTTTTTTGAAATACCATTACCTTCATTACCCATAACAATTACAGATTCCTTATCTAATTTCATTTTCTTCGTTAATGTTTTTCCAGTCAAGGTGGTGCCATATATTCGTTTTTCCGTATTTTTTAATTTTTCATCTAGATCCAAATATTCAATGTTAATTCTAAATATTGAACCCATTGAAGACTGAATAACTTTAGAATTATATTTATCAACAGTATCTTTGGAAGCCCAAATAGTTTTGACATTGAACCAATCTGCTGTTCTAATAATTGTACCAAAATTTCCAGGGTCTTGAATGTTATCACAAGCTATTACCAAGCCATTAGAAGAACTTGGAAAACTAATAAAGTCAACAACAGCAATACATTTATGAGGAGACTTCATATTTGATATTCTTAATAAATCCTGTTTTTTAATTTTAAATAATTTGCAACTTTTTGGTATTTTATTTTCAATAAGATCAGGATCTAGATGAAAAATATATTTAATTCGTTCTGGATGATGATACAAAGCCTCTTGAATCATCTTCTCTCCTTCTATATTAAAACAACTATTAATAGTTCTATATTTATTCTGATAAAGAGATTTTACCCATTTTAAGGTGTTTTTTGTTGCGTAATCCACTCCTAGTTATATTTTTGTCTAAAATTATTAATTGAACACACGTAAACTTACATATTTTTACTTTCTTTTAGTATGGATTCTTGGTTCATGTAATATGTCAAAATATGTACCTGAGAATAAATATCTACTCAACAAAAATAAAATTGAGATAACCGGAGATAAATCTTTATCCTATGATTTATCTCTTATAGTAAAGCAACAACCTAATTACAGAAGTCTCGGTGTTCGTTTTAATTTATGGGCATACAATCAAATTGATTCAGCTAAAGTTGCCCAAAAGAGATTGAGAAAAAACAGAAAAATTTCTGAAAAAAATAAAAAAAGAACACTAAAAGCTAAGCGCATCAATAAAAAGAGAATAGAGAAAGCCAAAAAAAAGAAACGAGAATATTACACTGAAAAAATAATTCCATTAAAGGACACCATAAATCCACGTTCTTTTTTTAGAGAATGGCTCAAATATAAAATTGGCAAACCTCCCGTTGTTTTTGATAGTTTATATATGAAAAAAACAATAGAACAGTTTGATATTTTTTTAAGAAAAAAAGGTTTTTACTTTTCCGAGTCTATTGCTAATGTCGAATATAAGAAAGAAGTTGTTGTTAAATATAAAATTAAAACAGGAGCTTTATATGTTATTGATTCACTTAATGTAAAATCAAAAAATAATAGTATCCGCTCCTTCACCCTTAATTTCTTTAATTCTATTGAAACAAAAGAAAAAATGCATCCAATTATAAATCATTCCTTTGACATAATTTATCTGGATGAATTAAGAACAAGAATAGCAAAAAGATTAAGGGACTCAGGATATTTTGGCTTTACAGTTAACAGCATTTCCTACACAGCAGACACCAATCAAAGATCGATGAAGGTTAAACTAAATCTTATCCTAAAAGATTCATATATTCTAAAAGATGGAGATATTGAAAAAATAGAAAAGTATAAGATTTACTCCATAAGTGAAGTTAATTTTAAGTTATGTGATACAACATATTTAAATACACCGTTTAAAGATTATATATATGCAAACGGGGACACCATAGGAATGAGAGATTCTGATGCTCCTCAATTTATTAACACAAAGAATAAAATTCGTTATGCAAAGCTGCCATTTGATATAAAAGAACGTCGAAGAAAAAACATTTCCAAGGATGTTCTAGATCCTAAAAGAAAAGCAAACATATTTTATAACGGGAACAAAGTAAGTGTAAAACCTGAAATACTAGAGCTTCAGAATTACCTTGAAGAAACAAACAAATACAAAGAATATTATGTCGAAAGATCCTATAGTTCTCTTATACGATTGGGAATTTTTAATACAATTAGACCAGTGTTAAAAAAGAACCTTAATAAAGATTCATTAATTGTTAATTATTATTTAACTCCTGCAAAAAAACAGGTATTTAGTTTTGAGCCAAGATTTAAAAATTCAAATGGTTTACTAGGAGTCTCTGCATCTATAAATTATTCAAACAAAAATATCTTTCGAAGCGCTGAGAAACTAACAATTTCATTTGGTGGCGGTTTCGAAGCTCAGCCACCCGTTTTTGATAGTGTCCTAAATAAAAAAATAAGAACTTTAAATACATTTGAATTTGGACCAAGCTTAACTCTTGAAATACCAGGATTATTCCCTACTCCTGCTACCATATTATCCAAAAGACAAAAACCTAAAACAATTATAGGTTTAGCATATAATATTCAGAAAAGAGATGAATTTGACAGACAAGTCTTCCAATTAAATTACAATTGGGAATTTATTGAAGGTAAATATCAAATTATTCGATTTGGACTGCCTTTTGCCTCTGTTATTAAATTTGTTGATTTCAATAAAGATTCCATTTTTGAAAGCAAAATAAATGACTTAAACGATCCATTTTTGAACAACACTTATTCCAAACAATTAATCTGGCAAGATTTAAGACTCAGCTACGAAATGAATACTCAAAATAGAGATGAAAAAAAACGTAAAATTCAGGACCCTTTATATTTCAATATAGATGTCGATTTAGCAGGAAATACACCATGGTTTTTTAGGAAAAACCAAAAACAAAATCCATTAACAAATCAATATGAAGTATTTGGTATTGGATATTCTCAATTTGTAAGAATAAGCAATGATTTTATATACAGCCACAAAATAAATCCCAACAATTCTATTCATAACAGACTTCAGGCAGGTATTGGCATACCTTATGGAAACTCTTCAACATCATTGCCTTATGACTATAGTTTTTTTGCAGGAGGCTCAAATGATAACCGAGGATGGCGAGCTAGATCATTAGGACCAGGAGCATACAAATATTACCTAGACTCCAATTCAACAGCAACTCAAATTGGAGATATTCATCTCGGATTTTCATTTGAGTATCGTTTTAAAATAAGTAATACTATTCAATCTGCTTTATTTGTTGATGCTGGAAATATCTGGACAAATAAATTTGATGAAAACAGACCCGAAGGAGAATTCTCAAAACACTGGTATAAACAAATAGCAATGGCTATTGGAACCGGTATTAGACTTGATCTTGAATATTTCATCATTAGAGTAGATATTGGTTTCCCATTGTATAATCCTTCGCTACCAGATCAATCTAGATGGGTTTTTCAATCTAGAACAAATTACTATAATGAAGGAAAACTATATTATGGCTTAAATTCTGAACAAGAAGCTAAAGAGAATATGGTTAAACCATTTATACCTGCTATTCATTTTGGTCTTGGATTCCCTTTTTAAATAGAAAAAACTTTATTTTCAATATTAATTTCTTTTTTAGGTACTCTAAAAAGCAACAGCAATCCTATAATAAAAAATATAGCTACTGAAATTACTGAAAAGCGAATATTATCAAAAAGAAATTCTGCTAATGCAAAAAAAGCTGTTCCAAAAACGATTCCTATTTTTTCAGAAACATCGAAAAAAGAAAAATAACTAGCATGATCTGAAGTATCGGGCAAAAATTTTGAATAAGTTGATCTAGCAATTGCCTGAACTCCACCCATAACCAAACCAACACAGGCTGCCAAAACATAAAACTCTGAAGGTGTGGTAACAATAAAAGCAGCAGCACAAATGAAAAGCCATAATACAACAGATATAATTAAAGTTTTTATGTTTCCAATATTTGAGGAAAGTTTTGCCATAAAAAATGCTCCAAATGCAGCTAAAATTTGAATTAATAAAATAGAAATAATCAAACCAGTTGTTCCACTATCTCCGGGCCATACAATTGCTTTACTAGCAAATATTGTAGCCATAAGCATAACTGTTTGTACACCAGTGTTAAAAAAGAAAAAAGCCTGTAAATATCTTTTCAAACGATGCGTTTTAATAAATTCCTTATAAACCAATTTTAATTCCCTAAAACCTTTTTTAATATAATCTGTTTTAGGTCTTTTATCAAAAACATTATCTGGAAGTACTCTATATGTTATTTGCGAAAAGGAGGACCACCATATCCCAACAAGAATAAAACTTATAGAAGTATACTCACTTCCTATTCCCATTATTATAGCTAAGCAAACAACAAGTAAAATCATGCTGCCATAATAGCCCATTGAGAATCCTTTTGCTGAAATTCTATCATGATCTTTGGGGTGTGCAATTTCAGGTAAAAAGGAATTATAAAACACCAGACTATTCCAAAAACAAATTGAGGCTACAAAAATAGGAATCATTGATAACTCCATATAATTAGCATCAAACCAATAAAGTGAGACGCAAGAAATAGAACCCAAATAACAAAAGAACTTTAAATACTTCTTCTTGCTTCCTGTGTAATCCGCAACTCCTGATAAGATAGGAGACAAAAAAGCAACAATCAAAAAAGAAACTGATAAAACAACTGAATAAAGAACTGATGGAGAAACTTGCAAACCCCAAAAATCAACCGTTACAGAGTTAGAATCTACATTATCTACATCAAAGCCGTTTTTTAGAGCATAAGTGTTTTTAGTCGCAGCATCATAGAAAATAGGGAATATTGCAGATGAAATTACCAGATTGTAAACAGAATTAGCCCAATCATACATTACCCATCCATGGATAATTTTTTTATCTCCTTTAACAAGCACTAAGTAAATCTAGTCATTATTAGCAACATAATCCTGAAGATAGGAAAAAGGTTCATTTAGCTCTCCATTCAAAGTTGTTTGAGATGCTCTATAGATCACCTTATCGGGATCGGCACCAAGTAATGGTGGGATAATATGTTTTATTAAATCATTTCCAAAATCTTCTGATGCATCTTTTGGTAATTCACAAGGCAAATTATCTACAGCCATAACTGCTATAGCTCCATCATCAAGAAAATTTACTTCTTTTTCAGAAATTGGGTCATATCCATAAATAGGATCTTTTATTTTACTTGGTCTAATAGTTGAAGCAATTGGACCATCTATATCGCATGAAATATCCGCTACCACAGAAATACGTAGGCCCTCTCTTTTTAAATCATCTTTAGTTAAAATATAAGCAGCTTTATCGCTCCAGTAATGACATGGAATATACATATCAGAAGATCCAGTGTATTTTGAGAAAATACAATCAAACGATTCCGGATCCTTATAAAACTCCTGCTTTATAAATTGTGACCCATCTTTTCTTTGATAGTAATCATTTACTTCCAACTGAGTATAAACTGGTTCATTATATTCATTTTCAAGATAATCAGAAGGACTCACCTCTTTTATTGGCAGTAATTTCAATATCTCTCTTGCTCCATAACCCACTCTACCATAACCCGTTAGAACACATTTGAAATTATTTGGTAAAGCCACTTTTTTTAACTGCTCTTCCACTTCATTTCTGTCTTCACATAAATTTGCTGCTTTCAATGAAAACAATTTATGTTTTAAACCATAAGTAAGAAATGCATTATAACACCCTACTATTCCTGCATATCTACCAAAACCAATTAGCCTTATATTTCTTTTATCTTTAATCACTTCATAATCAATAAGCCGAATGTTTTTATTGAGAATCTCTTTTAATAAAGCTCTGTTATATGGTTGTTTTTTATAAGTATGGGAGAAAAACATAAAGGACTTATCTGGAATCAAATCATCAATGTTTACTTCTTTAACTCCGACAATAATATCGCAGGAATCCAATGCATCAACTAATTCCAATCCTTCATTTTCATATTGCTGATCTGTAAATGCTCTGATTGGACTTCTTTGAACCAAAACATCAACATTGCTATATGTCTCTTTTATGTACGCACATTGTTTTGGTGTTAGAGGAACTCTAAAATCAGGAGGTACTTTCCCTTCTCTAAGAACTCCTATTTTAATTGTATTCATTCTAATTAATTTAAGAAATTGGGTTTTCCAATAAATAGTTATCAATAAATTCTCTGACACAACCCTCTCCTCCTTTTTTATTTAAAATAATATCACAAGACTCTTTAATTATCCCCATGGCATCAGAAGGACAAGCAGAAAGACCAATTTTAGTAATGATATCAAGATCATTAATATCATCACCTATCATCGCTATTTGATTGTAATCGAGCTTTAATTCATTCATCCAACTAATTAAGACATCTATTTTTTTTTCTCTTCCAACATAAAAATGACTAACACCCAACAAATCTGCTCTTGATTTAACCATTTCTGTTTTAAATCCAGATGAAATAATACCTACATTGAAATTCTTTTTGGTTAAATGTAAAATTGCCATGCCATCATGGGTGTGGTATTTTTTGGATTGATCACCAGATTCATTAAAATACATTCCACCGTCAGTCATAACCCCATCAACATCTAATAACAAAAGTTTAATCTCTTTAGCTTTTAAACGCCATATATCGGGTTGAATTTTTTTAAAAAACAAAGACATTAAATCACATTCATACTCTTCACAAACAGCTTCTAAATCAAAAACCGTTAATTCATGCACATCCTCAATATCAAGATCTTCTTTAAAACGTTCAAAAGTAATTCCATTTTTTTTACAAAGTGATAAAATATTTTGTTCTAACTGTGTCATTATATTATACAATGTTATATCCAACACTTTGAGCTACAGGTCTCAAAACATTAAGTAGATCTTTAAATTCATTATAGTTTAATTGCTGTGCAGCATCTGATTTAGCTACTTGAGGATTAGGGTGAGCCTCTATAAGCAATCCGTCTACTCCCATAGCAACACAGGCTTTTGACAAACTAGGTATTGCATAAGAGTACCCCATAGCATGGGATGGATCAAGTATTATAGGAAGATTGGATTTTTCTTGTAACCATGCGACACCACAAAGGTCAAGAGTAAACCTAGTGCCAGTTTCAAAAGTACGAATACCTCTTTCACATAAAATCACATTTTCATTACCACCTGCTAGGACAAATTCTGCAGCTTGAACAAACTCCTGTAAGGTTGTTCCAAATCCTCTTTTTATTAAAATCGGCTTTTTTGTTTTTGCACAAGCCCTTAAAATCCCCTGATCATACATTGCTTTTGCGCCAACTTGAATAACATCTGCATATTCAATAACTTCATTTATTTGGGTTGCATCTCTTACCTCTGTAATAACAGAAACACCATACTTATCACGCATTTTAGACAACAATTTTAAACCATTAAGTCCCATTCCTTGAAATGAATATGGACTTGTACGTGGCTTGTAACATCCACCTCTAAGAACTGAAAGACCAAGCGAAACTAAAAGCTCTGCAGAACTAGTTATCTGTTCTTCCGACTCCACTGAACAAGGCCCTCCAATTAAAACGGTATTTTTAGTATCTCCCCCAATTATAACATCTCCAATAGAAATAGACCTTTTATTACTATTAAATTTTTTTGAGGAAAGTTGCATATCATTATCAAATACCCAAAATTTATCGGTATTATCTTCTATTGATGAGGGTAATTTTTTTAAACCCGATGAGGTAATAAGTAAATTATCTTTTCCATTTTTTATATGAAAAGCTTTATGAAGCTCTGTAAGTTGAATAATATCTTTAGCTGTAACTGTGTTTTTTAGCTTAATGATCATACCTCTCCTTTAATTAAGTGAACAAAATTAACAATTCCTTTGGCTTTCGACTGCTTGTCAACAACAGGCAAATACATTACAGGAAATTTTGCTGATTTAATCAATTTTAATAATTCAATAACGGTACTGTCATTTCTAACAGTTAAAGGGTTATTGTTAACCATTCTTTGTACTGAAAGCGTATGCAATTCATCCAAATTATTTAATAAGGATTTTCTAATATCAGCACTTGAAATCAAACCACTTAATGTTTGATCTTCATTAAGCATTAAACAAAACCCAAGATTACCTTCTTCAATTGTTTCCAATGCAATTTTTAAACTTTTTTCATCAGAATCTACAGTGGGACAATCTTCAATAGGAAGCATAAAATCTTCAACAGTATAAGTAGATCCTAAATTTCTGCTTTGCAAATTAAAAAGTGCATGACCAATACTTGGTGATGTAAATAAATAAGAGCCTGAAACAGAACAACTAACACCTAAATTTCTTAAAATAAAAGAAACTTCACCATTAACGCCTCCATCCACATGAATAGATTTTGACGGATATCTTCTTCTAAATTTTCGAATCTTATAAAAATTATCTCTTGCAAAAGCTCCCCCACTCTGGCCAGGAACTGTAGCCATGATTAAGATGAAATCAAAATCAAGGTAATTGTCAAAAACATTTATTGGTGTATCTGTAGTTATTGCAATTCCTTTTTTTGCAGTAATATCATTTGGAATATGAAGTTCGTCGGTTAAATCTTCATGCTGAAAGGTCAAATAATCCACTGGATTATCTCTAAGCAAATCAAAATATTGATCAGGATTAGAAGTAATCAAATGAAGATCTATTGGGAGATCACAAAATGATCTAATTTCTTTTAAATCATCAAAAACAGAAGGATCATCATTACAATCAACATGTAATAAATTCACCTGATGTTGTTCAAGGTCATAAACGACATCTTTTAAAGATCTAGATTTATCACTATAAATAGAAGCAGAAATCTTCATTTAATTTTGAAAAAATAATTAATATTGCTCTTTTTCGTTAGGGAAATCACCTGATTTAACATCCTTTGTATACCGTTGAAATGAATCAAGCATATGCATGTACAGATTGTTATATTTTCTTAGAAATCTAGGGGAAAATTCATTGTTTATTCCAAGCATATCATGAATCACCAAAACTTGACCATCCACTCCATTTCCTGCTCCAATTCCTATTGTAGGTATTTTTAATGAAGATGAAACATCTTTTGCTAACTGTGCGGGGATTTTCTCTAATACAATTGAAAAACAACCAGCAGCTTCAAGCAACTTAGCATCTTCTCTTAACCTATCCGCTTCATCTTCGTCTTTTGCTCTAACCACATAAGTGCCAAATTTATAAATAGATTGAGGAGTTAATCCAAGGTGTCCCATAACAGGAATTCCAGCTGTTAAAATTCGCTCAACAGATTCAACAATCTCTTTACCTCCTTCCATTTTTACAGCATGAGCTCCGGACTCTTTCATAATTCGTATAGCACTTGATAATGCTTCTTTTGAATTTCCTTGATAAGAACCAAATGGGAGATCCACTACAACCAAAGCTCTTTGAACACCTCGAACAACAGAACTTGCATGATAAATCATTTGATCCAAAGTAATCGGCAATGTTGTTTCATGGCCTGCCATAACATTGGAAGCTGAATCTCCAACAAGAATTACATCAACACCTGATTTATCAACAATTTTAGCCATGGAATAATCATATGCCGTTAGCATACTTATTTTTTCACCCGTATTCTTCATTTCCTGAAGCGTATTAGTGGTTATTTTTTTTACATCTTTATATGTGGACATTTTATCAAAATATAAGTATGCAAAATTAGCAAAAACATGACTGATTAAATAAATAAGAAAGAATTAACAGAAATATCTGCTTTTTTAGAAAAAAAATATTCACAGATAATACACTAATAAAGATACGATTACGTTAGTTATTATTAATATTCTACCATAGTATGTTGATAAACAATTATAAGTTATTATAAATACTGAAAACATATAGTGTATTTTTACATAAAAGGTTTGTAATTATGTTTGAAAACGAAGATGAATCCTCTCATAAAGACTTGAATAAAGATCTTGAATTATTTGAACGATATTTGGATGGTCAGGATATTGGATTTATTGACAGCGATAGAATTGAATCTATAATTGACTATTACATTATTAATTCACAATATCAAAAAGGAAAAGACATTTCTGATTTTGGCATTAAAATATTTCCTTACAACAGCATCTTTAAACTTCGCAAAGCTCAAGCCATGAGTGGATTAGGTCTCCTATCTAATGCTTTAAAAATAATTAATGAGCTTGAAAAAATAGAATCATATAATGCCGAACTTTACCTTACAAAAGCAACATTATTAAGTCAGCTTAGAGATTCTAAAAATGCTATTAAATATTACAGATTAGCTCTTGATCAATGTTCTAGTGAAGAAAAAGACGATATATATGTTGATATGGCAATGGAATATGAGCATAATCAAAATTTCAATGGCGCTATCAACATCCTAAATGAAGCGCTCAAATTCAATCCTAACAATGAATTTGCTCTAAGTGAGTTATCTTATTGCTATGAAAAAGAAGACAAAAATGAAGAAGCAATTAAAGAAATTACTTTATTTATAGACGAAAACCCATATTCATTTTCTGCATGGTATCACCTTGGAAACGCCTATTTAAGAACTGAAAAATTTGATAAAGCCGTTTGGGCTTTTGATTACAGTTTACTTATTAATGATTCGTCTGCACCTGCCCATTTTAACCTTGCTAGCACGTATATATCAATGGAAAAATTTCGTAAATCAATAGAGCATTTTCAACGCTCTCTTGATCTTGATGGTGAAGAACCTATGGCATATTGTTATATGGGAGAAGCGTATGAGCAACTTGAAGAATTAGAATTAGCTAAAAATTGTTATAAAAAAAGTATTGAACTTTCACCAACTTTTTCACAAGCTTGGCTAGGCCTTGGAATTATTGAAGATTTAAACGATAATACAAATGAAGGAATATCCTTATTTCTTAAAGCTTTGGAATACTCTCCTGATAATGCTGGAATACACCATGTACTAGCTAGTGCTTATGAAAAATGTAATAAAAAGGATCTTGCCGATACACATTATAAAAAATCGTTAGAATTAGATTCTACCGACATGCAATGTTTAGGGGATTATATGACTTTTTTAATCTCTATTGATTTAAATAAATCTTGTGAATTTATCTCTTCTTTTAATGAGATTAATGGCCAAGACACACAGTCATGGATTTGGGAAGTCAACGTCAAATGGCTTACTGGAAAAAAACAAGAAGCAATTGGTTTGTTTTCTATATCCTGTGACACGGATAAACAAAAAGCACTTTGTCTATTTGATATCAATCCCATGTTTCTTGAAATCCCAGAATTTATATCTTTGTCCGAATCATAGTAGCCCATTAAATGAACTTTAATTTATCACATATCCCAAACAGGGATAAAAGGCCTAGAAATAATGGCATCACAATGATGATGGACAAGGGGCTTGGTTTAAGACAAACTGAAAACTTTATTGAAGCTTCAACAGAGTTTACAGACATTGTTAAATTTGGTTTTGGAACATCATATGTAACCCCAAACATTAAGGAAAAAATTGCTTTATACCAACAAGCTGGAATTAGACCTTATTTAGGAGGCACCTTATTTGAAGCATTTTATGCTAGAAAAAGCCTTGATGATTATCTGAAAATACTTGATGATTTAAATCTTGATTTAGTGGAAATTTCAGATGGATCAATTATTATTCCACATGATGAAAAATGTGAATTGATTCATAAATTATCAAAAAATAGAACAGTCTTGTCGGAAGTTGGATCAAAAGATTCTGGAATTTTAATTTCACCTGGAAAATGGATACGAATGATGACTGCTGAATTAAATGCTGGTAGTTGGAAAGTTATTGCTGAAGGTAGAGAATCTGGAAATGTTGGAGTCTTTAGGCCTAACGGAACTGCTCACACCTTATTAATAAACCGCATTATAAGCAAAGTTTCTCCAGAAAGTATTCTTTGGGAGGCTCCTCAGAAAAATCAGCAAGTATGGTTTATTAAACTTTTTGGTTCAAATGTTAACCTTGGAAATATAAGTCCAAATGAAATTATTCCTTTAGAATGTTTGAGACTTGGACTTAGAGGAGACACCTTTTTTGAATTTCTTCCAAGTTCTGCTGCAAAACTTAAACCAGAAAGCTCCGAAAAAGAAGATTAATCGATTTATCGCTATACTAAATAATTAATCATCGAATTCCTATTCACTATTCTTTTAAGCTCTATATTTTAGGCTAATTATTAATTCTATTATACGAATCAAAACCTTGAATTATTTACAATACATATACAATTGGCATGCTTTTTCATGTAAACTAGTCTCTAATAACCTTAAAAAAATATAAATCATGAAAAAAACTACCTTAACATTTGGATTAATTATCTTTAATTTATTAGCTATTTCAGCACAATCATCCAATAACTCAAGCCCATATTGTGGACATTCTCCAAACATAAATTCTCCAAATAATAATAACCATATCTATTATTCTAATCAAGGTTGTTGCAATAATCAATATCGGCCAAATAATCAAACTGGATATTACAATCCTCATCAAATTGGTCATTACCCATTCTATCACAATGGATGGAGACCAATAAGTCCACATAACTTCAATTTGGGTTATAGCTCAATTATGCGTTATTTTTTTGATGAAAATCGTTTAGTTGCGGCAAAAAGATTTATTAGAAATCAACACCTATCTGTAAATCAGATTATTAAACTTATGCATGTTTTTACATGGGAAAAAACGAAATTAAAATTTGCTAAATATGCATACAAAAAAACCTACGACACTGAAAATTATTTTCGTGTTTTTGATTTTCTATTCTTTGAGACAAGCCGCATAGAACTTGATAAATATATTGATAATCAATAGTTTAGTTGCTTTTTCATTATTCTTTAATATAGATAGTTATCGAACAAGCCATAATTGACTTGCTTTCTTTGAATTTCTAAATTAAAAACGACAAAATGCATGTCACTAAATTGAATAATTTATTTTTTTAGTTTTTTTCACTTCTCTTTTTAATTTAAGATAATCTTATATTTTTGTGGAAACCTAAAAACTCATGAAAAAACTTATTACTCTTATTTCATTAATCTATTTCTGCATTCAACCTTATTCACAAAAAGATCATTTATGCTCTAAAGTTAAAAGCCAAACTTTTAATAAGAGCGCAACTCTTAACCTGTCACAAATAGCAGAAACTGAAAAATATAATGTGCATTACTACCAGCTTGATATTTCAATGACAAATATTAGCACTCAAGTAAGTGGAACAGGATTAATTAAGGCTTCTGCTAATGAAAATTTAGATTCTGCTCTTTTTGAACTACATAATAATTTTTCAATTACTGAAATCAGAGTTAATGGAAATCCTGTTTCATACTCGAGAAACAATTCTGCGATTACTGTTCCTGTTAATGCAACTTTAGGTTCTTTATTTATTATTGAAACTGATTACAATGGAACTCCTCCAGGGTCTGGTTCAAACCCATTTGGAAATGCTGGAATGTCAGCAGGTTCATCTCCAAGCTGGGGAAACCATGTGGTTTGGTCATTATCGGAACCATTTTCTGCTTATGAATGGTTCCCATGCAAACAATCACTTACAGATAAGGCAGATAGCTCTGCTCTTAACATAACTGTTCCTGACACATGCATGGCAGGTTCAAATGGAATATTAGAAGACACTATATCTTTGGGGAATGGTTTTAAAACATTTAAATGGAAACATAGGCATCCGATTGATTATTATCTTATTTCTGTTGCTATTGCCAAATACGTTGAATATTCGATCTATGCAAACCCTGTTGGAGCTCCAAATCCTATTTTAATTCAAAATTTCATTTATGACAACCCAAATACGCTCCCTAATTTTCAGGCAGATATTAATGAAACAGTAGATTTCTTAGAATTATTTTATGAAAAATATGGCCCTTACCCTTTTGAAGACGAAAAATATGGCCATTGTATGGCTCCCTTTTCAGGAGGAATGGAACATCAAACTATGACAAGCCAAGGATGGTTTGAAAAAGGTCTAACCGCTCATGAACTTGGTCATCAATGGTGGGGTGATAATGTAACCTGTGCTTCGTGGAGTGATATCTGGATCAATGAAGGATTTGCATCATACAGTGAATATTTAATGTTAGAAAATCTTTATCAGAATGAAACAGCATCCCACATGAACGATATTCACCAAGATGTCATGAGTCAACCAGGTGGTAGTATCTGGGTATTGGATAGCTTAAATACAAATAAAATTTTTAATGGAAGATTAACTTACAATAAAGGATCAGCGATTATTCACTCCATCAGATATCTTGTTAATAATGACAGCCTCTTTTTTAACTGTTTAAAAACATTCCAAAATAATTATGGAGATAGTGTTGCTAGAGGAATTGATTTTAGAAATATGCTTTTAAGCGAAACAGGAATTGATTTCACCACTTTTTTTGAGCAATGGTATTTTGGTCAAGGATACCCCACATATTCAATTAAATGGAAACAACAAGGGAATGATGTTCTCCTTGAACTTTCTCACACTGCTTCAAAAGCAAATGTTACTCCAACATTTACTAATCCAATTGAATTAAAATTTATCAGACAAGGAATTGGAGACACAATAATAAGATTTGATATCTCTTCAAACCTTCAACAGTTCTTAATTCCAAATATTGGAACACTCATGTCAACTATATATGTTGACCCAAACAATTGGATTATTAATGAAATCGGAAGTGTTCAAGAAGACAATTCGCTTGTGAGTTTAAAAGAAGAAGCTCCAGAACCTTCCTTCTCTATCTATCCAAACCCATCAACAGGAAAGTTTTTTGTTGAAAATAATTCAGATAAAAAATCCATCCTTTCTATTTATCAAATGAATGGAAAAAAAATATTCGAAAAACACTTTATCAAAAACACTTTAGTAAACATTGAAAAGCAAAAAAGAGGAACTTATCTTTTTGTAATTGAAACAGATAAGAAAATAAAAAGATTAAAAGTCGTTAATTTTTAAAACTTCACCATTGATGCCTCGCTATCACAACAACCATATAAGTTTTGTAAAATGAATTTGGATCAGAATACCAACCAATTCCAATATCCACATTGGATTGATAAAACTCACTAATACTTAGTAAGTGAACACGGTGCCCTGCTCTACTATGTTTTTTTACCCCTTCATCATTTAATAATGCTATAATCCCTTCTTGCGGATTTTTATCGCCAGCACAAATTGATTCAAAAAAATTATTGCTTTTTTTATCAAGCCATTCCTTAGGCAAGGAATATCCCAATTTATTTATATAATAATTAAGGCCATAGCCTCTTTTATCTATATGATCAAAATATTTCTTTTCTGCCATTTCTTTGGCTTTTCTATAGGCCACTTGAGCTAGTGTGTCATTCCACTGTAGTGCTACAGAAGGTTTAATATCTTTTAAATCAATCCCAATTAACTCTGAATATTGAGAGGGGTTTTTTCTTATTTTATTTAATAAAACATAGGCTTTATTTAATTCCTCATTTTGTGAATACGAAGTATGAAACACAAAAAAAGTTAGAGAAAAAAAGAGTATTAAACGTTTCAATTTTAAAATTTAATACACTAATTTAAAGAATTGTTTAATAATCCAGAAAATTCATCCTGAGAAATTCTTTTTGTAGTAAAATAGAATTTATTCTGAAAACCTGAATTAACATTTTTTGAATTTACTTTGGCATTGAAATCATTGTAATCAACAAGCGCAATATCACCACCAGGAAGAACTGCAGCTAAATTTGTTTTGGAATTTGTAAATGGAATATTATCCCAATTGTCAGATTGAAAATTAAGCACTGTATTTTTTTCTGGTAATAACATATAAAGGGTAATGTTATTAATCTTTTTTAAACTTTCCTTTTCAAAATCAAAATCTAAATCAAGTGTTGCAAACATTTCTGTACTCTTTAATACATCCACATTGTATATTCCAAATCCATTTATTTTAAATCTATTTAATAATTTTGCTTCTTGATTTAATCTTTCTACTTCTAGTTCTGCTTTCTTTAGGTATTCTTTATACTTTTTATTTAAAACAGCATATTCTTTTTCTTTCTTTTTTAATTCTTTTTTTGATAAAATTGGACATGCTAACATTTCAATTTTCTTTTCAATTACTTCTCCATCATAGTAATACGATGCTTGCTTTGCCAAATTTATTTTATATTTTTTATTAGATAACTTCTTGAGCTTAATAGTATTCCAATCTATTCTTTCGAAATCTTCAGGTATTTTTCCTTTTAATAACTCCCAAGTAACTCCTTGCCACGCCTCCATATTTGGAAAATCTTCCAGATCTGAATAAATTTCAAAAAAAACATCTGGAGACTTGGCTGTCTTCTTTCTTTTTCTTTTTTCTTTATCAATAATTTTTAAAGAGTTTTCTTTTCTTGAATTCGGTATCGTTGTATAATAACCAGCATCAGTCCATTCTACATTCTTATCTAACTGCCATAATGCATATTCTTTTACAGGAGTACTTTTAGTTGCCAAATCAATAAAAGCCCCCGAGTTTGGCTTGAGATAAACCTCTTTATTATCTTTTGTTCCTTTTAATTCTGCCATTCCCATAGATTCTAAATAATTATTTGACTTACTAAACTGCATGGGAATTCCAGATAAAAATATTTCTTGCGTATTATGAAATTCTCTAAAAACAAGGTCAATTTCTCCATTTACGGGATTTCCATCTTTATCAATAATTGAATTTTTTGGTATTACAACATGTGAACCTGTTTTTAAATGTAATTCACCACCTTTTTCAGCAATTATTTTAAATTTACTGTATGCCACATCTTTATTTTTTAATGGTGGTTTAATTATTTGTGTCTGTTTTATTTTTTCTTTAGCAACTTGTTTAAGTGTTGGATTGGACTTTTGATTGCAACGAATTAACACAAGAAATACTAGACTAATAGCACTTATAATACATAAAGATTTTATTAATCTTTTAACTACTGAATTTTGACTTTGAAACTTAAACATGATTTTATGGTTTTGATGGTTAAATTAATTTTTAATGGAACTTGATGGCATTTCCAAATCGATATTGTATAAAAATCCATTATGGCACCCTATAATTGCATCTGCTTTTCCATCTCGATTAAAATCTCCTAAAACCGGTTCAAACTCACTGGTAGTAGGTAAGTTTATTAACTTATGACAAACACCTGTATTGATGCCCGTAATCGCAATAGTAGACCAACTATAATCTTCTCCTTTCTCATAAACTAAAAACATACATAATTCATTATTGTATTCTAAAAATTGATTTGAAGAAATATTATTTCTATAAGAATATTTATTTTTTGAAAACTTATCTAAACCTTTAAAAGGAGTGATTTTATAGTTATCTATTCCTTTAGAAAAATCAACCAAACCTTTATTAAATAAGACTATTTTGTTTTTTACTGTAAACCTTTTACTGCTCACATTATTAAAAAATTTTCTATCAAGTGGTATTTTTTTGATAATATTTCCTTTTAAATCCAAACATCTTAATTCATATGTAAATCCTGGGTTATTGTATTTGGAATAAGGTATTACAAGAATAGTTTGATTTTTTTCCCTCAATACCAAGGGTGTATTTCTAAAAAGTTCACAATCAAATTCATCTTCTTTGTGATTTTTATTAAGCTGTATAGAAAATAATTCTTTTCCGTCTTTACCACTTATTACTTTTACATATCTATTCCAAAAGCCAAAAATCATATCTTTCACACCATCTTTATTAATATCCATCATAGTAGGTTTATCAAAAAAGAAAGCATCTGAATAAAAATGCATTTTAACCTTAAATAAAGACCTGCTTTCACCTGTTTTCCATCCAGCAAAATCAGAATCATAATGTTCCCATACAGTTTTGCCATTTGTTGGATTTATTGCTCTTAGCTCACCTGTCTCAGTTCCATAAACAATCACCTTTTTGTTATGTATATCCAATAATAGAGGCTCAAATTCTACATCTCCTGAAGTAGGTATTCTGTATTTTATATTTCCTTTTAAATCTGTACAAAGAAATTCATCATTATCATTTCCAAAATACAGTTTGTTTTGATAAAGAAGTATTCCATTTACATCCATATCACCAATAACATCAGATTGAATATTATTGATTAATTTCCCGTTTTTTGAATTCAAAATACAAACTCCATTTCCTTTGTCTAAAAGGTTATAATCCATGAAATTCATTCCATTTGAACCAATAAAAAGTAAATTACCTTTGGTTGCTATATTTGTGCGATATGAAACATTTCCAATAGGACTTTTCCAATTAATTATAGCTGGAGATATTTGAGATATTTTATTTTCTTTGGGTTTTATTAATGAAACTAATAAAACAACCAATATTGGTAGCATGTACTTTTTCATAACGGTTTAATGGTATTAGAATGGTTATATTTCTAACCTGTTAAAGTAAATTCGTTACAAAAAATTAAATCAAACGTTAAATTTTATTTTTTATCCAGGAGATAACAAAAGAAATAACCTCCTTATTTCTTTGGTCATTATGTGGCTCATGTTTGGTTTCAGACCAGATTTTAATTTCAGAACAAGTAGAATCTTGATGTAGTTTTTTTGAACCATCCAAACTAACTATTGGGTCATCTTGACCATGAATTATAAGAGAATCTGTTTTTAGTTTTTTTGCATTATCCAAACACCACTTAGCTGAATTAAAAGCATTTAAAAATAAAGAAGCCGATATTTTAGAATGCACTAGTTTATCTGTGACATACTTTCTATTTAATTCATCTACATAGGTCAAATCAGCTGAATCAATATCGTTTTTCTGGGTAAATGATGGCCATAAAAAATTCATTATTTTAGCCAAAGTCACTTTAAATGAAGGGGGTTCGAAAGCCAAGCGCAACCAGGCTGAAGAAATTATTGCTGCTTTAATTTTACTTGTATCTCTTTTCAATAAAAAAGTACATAGCACATTCCCTCCAAAACTATGTCCATAAAGAACTAATGGCTGTTTTAATTTTTCTGTACAATAGGTAATGAATAATTCTAAATCATTTAACAAATGATCCTGTGAAGGAGTATGCCCTCTTTTACCATCTGATTTCCCATGTCCTCTTTGATCATATGCTACCACATTAAATCCTTCATCAATAAATTTATTTGCCACGTGCTCATATCGACCACCATATTCACCCAAGCCATGAATAAGTAATACCGTCGATACTGGATTTTCAATTCCCAACCATAAAATGCCTTTTAAATAAAGGCCATCTTCAGATTTCAATTCTATTAGTTCTTCTTTCATTTGACAAATATGACATGAATTTAAGTATATTTAAACAATAACAAATAAATTACATCTTGAAATCATTTATTATTGCTTTAGATCAAGGCACAACTAGCTCAAGAGCGGTTGCATTTGATCAAAATGGAACATTAAAAGGAATTGCACAAAAAGAATTTAAACAGTACTACCCGAAATCTGGATGGGTAGAACATGATCCCCTCGAGATATGGGAATCTCAATGGTGTGTGTTTGAACAATTGATCTCTGAAAATAACATTGATTTAAAACAAATAAAATCTATTGGCATCACCAACCAAAGAGAAACCACAATTATTTGGAATAAAAAAACAGGAAAGCCAATTTATAATGCTATTGTATGGCAAGATAAAAGAACTGCACCAGTTTGTGAAAAACTAAAAAAAGATGGACTTGAACCCTATGTCAAAGAAAATACTGGACTGGTATTGGATTCCTATTTTTCTGGAACAAAAATAAATTGGATTTTAAATAATGTCGCTGAAGCAAAAGAGCTCTGCAAAAAAGGAGAACTTTTATTTGGAACTGTAGATACGTGGCTTATCTGGAAACTTACAAATGGAAGTATACATGCAACAGACTACTCAAATGCTTCAAGAACATTAATATTTAACATTAATAAACTAGATTGGGATGACAAAATGTTACAATCATTGGAAATTCCAAAAAATATTTTGCCAGAAGTAAGAAACTCTAGTGGAAACTTTGGTAGTTTAAGCTATAAAGGACATGAAATTCCCATTGGTGGTGTTGCAGGAGATCAACAAGCAGCACTTTTTGGACAATGTTGTTTTGAAAAAGGAATGGCTAAAAACACTTATGGAACAGGGTGCTTTATGCTAATGAATACAGGAGATAAACTTATTCATAGTAAAAACGGCTTATTAACAACGATAGCATGGGGAATAAACGGTAATATATCTTATGCACTTGAGGGCAGCATATTTATTGCTGGAGCTGCTATTCAATGGCTAAGAGATGGCTTGAAAATTATAGAATCTGCACCAGATTCTGAAGCACTTGCAAAAGAAGTAAAAAATGATTCCGATGTAATTGTGGTTCCTGCTTTTGCCGGACTTGGCTCCCCCTACTGGGATATGTATGCAAGAGGTGCAATATTTGGTTTAACAAGAGACACAGGAATTAAGCATATTACGAAAGCAACTTTAGATTCTCTTGCATATCAGACCAAAGATGTTTTGTGTGCCATGGAAAATGACTCTCAAATTGAATTAAAAAATCTACAGGTAGATGGCGGAGCATGTGCAAACAATTATTTAATGCAGTTCCAATCAAATATTTTAGGAACCATGGTAGAAAGACCAGAAATTACTGAAAGTACTGCTCTTGGCGCTGCTTATCTTGCTGGAATTTCATGTGGTTTATGGTCAAAAGCTGATATTTCTGAAAAACGAAAAATCAATACTGTATTTAATCCTGAGTTAGAACAAAATGAAATAGATCGTTTGTATAAAAAATGGAAAGATGCTGTTAAACGTTCTATGAACTGGGTTAATGATTAATTTATGTCCGAAAGTTGTCTTAATGTATTTCACAGAAAAAAGTTTCTAAGTGATTTAAGCTCACAAAAAGTCGAACTCTTAATTATTGGTGGTGGAATTACCGGAGCTGGTATCGCTTTGGATGCAGCCTCAAGAGGAATTCAAGTTGCCTTAGTAGAAAAGTCAGATTTCTCAAGTGGAACTAGTTCCAAATCAACCAAACTTATTCATGGTGGACTTCGATACCTCAAAGAATTTCAATTTTCGATTGTCAGAGAAACCGGAAAAGAAAGAACCACTGCTTATAATAATGCACCACATCTTGTTCATCCCGAAAAATTAATCCTTCCAATAGTTAAAAATGGAACCCTAGGGTGGCGAAGTACTTCATTTGCTTTGTGGATTTATGACCTATTAGCAGGAGTTTCTAAAAAGGATCGAAAAAAAATGGTTCAAAAAAAAGAAGTCTTAGAGTTAATTCCTCAATTTAATAAGCATAATCTTGTTGGAGCAGGCATTTATTCAGAATACAGAAGCGACGACTCAAGATTGACCATTGAAATTTTAAAAAAAGCCGTATCCCTTGGAGCATTAGTTTTCAATTACATCGAAGCAAAAGAATTCATCTATGATAATGGCAAAGTCTCAGGATTAGTTGTGAAAGACAATATAGAAAATAAAGAACATTGTATTTCATCTCAATGTATTGTAAATGCAGCAGGACCATGGGTGGATGAAATCAGACAAATAAACAAATCATTAGGAAAAAAACGCCTTAAATTAAGCAAAGGGGTTCATCTTGTAATTAAGAACAATAAACTAAACCTAAAACATTCTGTATATTTTGAAGCCGATGATAAACGGATGATTTTTGCCATACCAAGAGAAGGAAAGATTTATTTTGGCACCACTGACACCCTTTATTCTAGCTCTATTGATAATCCCAAAACCTCAAAACAAGATGCTATATACCTACTTAAATGCATGAACAATGCTTTTGAAGGAATAAATTTGGAATTATCTGATGTTATTTCTAGTTGGGTCGGGCTAAGACCATTAATACATGAACAAGGGAAGTCTTCTTCTGAAATATCACGAAAAGATGAAATATTTATTTCAAAAAGCGATCTTATTAGTATAGCTGGTGGAAAGCTTACCGCATATAGAACAATGGCCAAACGAGTAGTAGATTTAGTAAATAAAAAAATGAAATTTACTGCTAATAAATGTCAAACTAAAAAATTAAAATTAATTAAACTAAAAGATGAATTAAATGTATTTAAATCCATTGAAAATCAATTAATTAATAAATATAATTTAGATGAAAATTACGCCTATTATTTATGGACTAGATATGGCTTAGACAGCAAGCTCATTATAAATAAAAACCCAAAATATTCCAATCCATTTATATCTATTATAATCAATGAATTTGATTATTGTCTAAAAAACGAAAGTGTTTTACATCTTCTTGACTTTTTAAGATTTCACAATGCAAGGGTTTATTTTTACCCACAAAGCATTTCCGAATTTATAAACCCCTTGGCCGATTATGCAAAAGAAAAACTAAATTGGACAGAAGAAGAAAAACTAAAAGAAATAAATTCCGTCAATAAGTTTTTAAAAGAAGCTATTACCTTTGAATAAAATTAAATCAAAATGATGACAAACCTAATTGCTGAATTAATAGGAACCTTTATCCTCATTTATTTTGGAGCTGGGGTTGTTGCTTCAGTTCTTTTAAAGGATACCAAAGCTCAAGGCTCAGGATGGCTGGTTATTTGTATTGCTTGGGCAACCGCAGTTACTATCGCAATTTATGTTGTAGGAAGAATTAGTGGCGCACATATCAACCCCGCTGTTACTATTGGTTTGGCAGTAGCTGGTGAGTTCCCATGGAAGGACGTGGCTCCATATATTATTGGACAATTTTTAGGTGCAGCACTTGGAGCAGTAGCTACTTACCTGCATTACCTTCCCCATTGGGAAAGAACAGAATCTAAAGAAGAAAAGCTTGCTGTTTTTTGTACAGCTCCAGCCATTGAAAATAAATTCTCAAACCTTTTAAGTGAAATTCTAGGTACTTGGATGCTTTTATTTTTAATCATGAGTATTGGTGCCAACAACTACACAAATGGCATTAACCCTATGATTATTGGATTAATCATTCTTTTAATCGGGCTAGGTATTGGATCTACCACAGGTTTTGCCATTAACCCGGCAAGAGACCTTGGGCCAAGAATTATGCATGCACTATTGCCTATTAAAGGAAAAGGAGGCTCGGGCTGGAAATATTCATGGATTCCTGTTGTGGGGCCTCTTCTTGGAGGCTGCCTTGGAAGTCTAAGCTACCTTTCTCTTTTTGAAAACAAATGCACCTATAGCCTTTTAATATGTACAGGAATTACCCTTGTTATTTTAGGCGCAACTATTTTATTAAAAAACAAAGCATCTTAGAAATGATTTCTTAAATTCGCACAACAAAAAAATCACACATGAAAAAATCGTATTTAATTATTGGAGGGATAGCTCTTTTAATAATTATAGCTGTTGCCAGCTATGCAAGCACTTATAACAAAGCTGTTAGTCTACAAGAAGAAGTAGATGCACAATGGGGAAATGTAAACAATACCTATCAAAGAAGGTTGGATTTAATTCCAAATCTTGTCAAAGTAGTTAAAAGTGCAGCTGATAAAGAAAAAGAAATTTTTGAATCCGTAACTCGTGCAAGAAGTGGTTTACCAACACCAAAAGAACTAGAATCATTAAAAAATGACATCAAAAACGCAAAAGATCCAGCAACTCTTGAAAAACTAGAAAAAACCTTAAAAGGTCATGAGAAAGCTGCGCAAACATTTTTAAATGTGGCCGTGGAAGCATATCCAAATTTAAAATCCATTGAAGGTTTTAAAGGACTTCAAGTACAACTTGAAGGAACAGAGAATAGAATCAATAAATCTCGAGATGATTATAATGGAAGTGTTAAAAATTACAACACACACATTAGAGGATTCTTTGCAAGCATGATTCTAAACAAAGAAGAATTTAAGAAAAAATCAGCTTTCAAAGCTCAAGCAGGAGCAGAAAATGCTGTAGAAGTTGACATGTAATTTATGCATTTCTCCAAAAATCAAGTTGCTAAAATACAAGAAGAAATCGTTTTAGCAGAAAAAAACACTTCGGGTGAAATCCGCATTCACTTAGATAAAAAATGCTCAAAAAATCCAATTGAAGCTGCTATAAAGCAATTTGAAAAACTTGGAATGACCAATACAAAAGATCGAAATGGAGTTTTGATTTATTTGGCAATCAATGATAAAAAAATGGCCATTATTGGTGACACAGGTATTAATGAAAAAGTCCCTGATGATTTTTGGGAAAGTGTAAAAAATACAATGGGTGTTAATTTTAAGGAAGGAAAATTTGTAGAAGGAATTTGTGAAGCAATTAAAGAAAGTGGAATAAAGCTTAGCACCTATTTTCCATACCAAAGCGATGATGAAAATGAATTAAGTGATGAAATAAGTATTGGAGAAGGCACATGAAAAACAGCATTAAAATAACATTCACTGGTTTTATTATCAGCCTCCTTTTCACTCTTGCTTTGGATTCTTTTTCTTATGCCCAAAAAGGAATTCCAAATGCACCAAAACCAGCACGAGGTTATAATAATTTTTCGAAAAAACTTCCGAATTTTCTTTCCAAAAGCCAAGCAAAAGAATTAGAACAAAAACTAGTCAACTTTGAAAAGGAAACTTCCAACGAAATCGTTGTGGTTGTTGTCGATAACCTTGCTGGTTACGAGCCTTGGGATTATGCGACAAAAATTGGAGATAAATGGGGCGTTGGAAAAGCAAAAGAAGACAATGGAATAGTCATTCTTATAAAGCCAACAGGTGGAAAAGGAAAGAGGAAAACCTTTATCGCAACAGGAAAAGGACTAGGAGGAGCAATTCCTGATATCACTTGCAAAGAAATCGTAGATAATGAAATGATTCCGAGCTTTAAGAATAAAAAATACTATGAAGGGATCAACAAAGCACTTGTTGTCATTACAGCTTTATCTAAAGGCGAATACAACCATAAAGATTACAACAAAAAACACCAAAAAGAGATGACTTTAAAAGACATGATAATCAGCATTATGATTGGTGGATTAATCATTGTTGCATTTTTATGGTCGGTTAAAAAAAATGGATTCTGGCCAACAGTGGCAATGTTTATGATATTTTCAAGAGGAGGATCAAGCATTGGAAGCGGAAGAGGCGGAAGCTCTGGTGGCGGATTCGGTGGAGGAGGTTTTGGTGGCGGAAGCTTTGGTGGTGGTGGCGCTGGTGGAAGCTGGTAAAATTGAGTAAAAAAAAACCGCATTTCTGCGGTTTTTAAAAAAGATTCTTATCAAATTAGCAACCCCAAAGATGATTTGGCTGGAGCTATTTGTGCCGTGCTTTTTATTTTGGGTTTATATCTGATATTAATTTCATTTGAATACAAATTTCCTGATCCTCCACCTACTCGACAAACAGTTAAAGGAAAAGTTCCTCAGAGGCATCTACAGTGGCACTAGATTCACCAGCTGATACAGCATCTGCTCCGCCTCCGCCGGAAATAGTTTCATTATTAAACATTTGAACTGATCCATTTTCATCTCTGCAATCGCATCCAGGCCCATCGCAATTAATTTCTTTATCGCCTTCAAAAGTTATTTCATATTCTCCACAATCATTTTCCGAACCTATAGAATGACTGTCTATTCCTCCACCGGCTAGATTTTTCATGTCTTGCTTAAGCAAATCATCATAAGGAATAGCTTTTAAAACAATGCCCATACAATCAGTATCTATTAATTCCTTCATAAAGGCTTTAATATAATCAGGTCGAGCATCGTTGTCTAGTTCTTTCATGTCTTTTTGAATATCTGCCAAAACCCCAATATACTGAAGCATATTTTTCTCAGCATTTTTAGAAATTTTGTCCATATCCTTCTCCGTAGATTTTTCAGTTAAGCCATCTTTTTTTAGACAATCACAAAGCTCAGTTGCTCTTTCTTTTGGTTTATTGTCACTACACGAAACCATTAGAAAACATAGTGCTAATGGCATAATAAATAATTTTCTCATAAAATTTAGATTTAATTTAAAATCAAAAGTAGTTTAAATTACAATATTTATAAAATAAACATCAATAAACTTAAAGATTTTATATATTTGCATCCGCAACAAATGGAGGTTGTAGCTCAGTTGGTTAGAGCATCGGTTTGTGGTACCGAGGGTCGCGGGTTCGAATCCCGTCTTCCTCCCAAAAAAAGCCTTTATATAAAGGCTTTTTTTATGTTTTAACGTTTTAGGCTAAAAGAATAATTATCTTTAAGCTCTATTTTCAAAAACAATAAATTGAACTGGGAAATTAAAACATTCTCTGAACTGTCTCTTGATGAATTTCATGACATTATTCAACTTCGCATTGAAGTATTTGTCATTGAACAGGATTGCCCCTATCAAGATCTTGATGGAAAAGATAAACAGGCACACCATGTGTTTTGCAAAAACAAAAATGGAGACATTGTAGCGACATCAAGAATATTAGCAAAAGGAATATCTTATAATGAAATTGCCATAGGACGCATTGTTACTTCCCCAAAAGAGCGAGGTAATGGTCTTGGTCATCTATTGTTAGAAAAAAGCATCAAATACAGTAAAAAGATCTATGGATTAAACCCAATTAGACTATCTGCCCAAAAACATTTAGAGAAATATTATAATCGGCACAATTTTTTCAGTACCGGAAAAGAATACCTTGAAGATGGTATTCCACATATAGAAATGCTATTTACACCAAACATATAAAAATCATGAAATTAATATTAACACTATCATTTATATTATTAATACAATTAAGCTTTTTTTCTCAAAAAAACACAAGTATTGATATTGAATACATGGATAAATCCATTTCAGCAAGTGAGGACTTTTTCATGTTTTGCAATGGCAAATGGGTTGAAAATACCGAAATTCCTGCATCTGAATCAAGATGGGGAAGTTTTAATGAACTTGATAAAAGTAACAAGGAAAAATTAACTGCAATTCTTAAAGAAGCAACTAGAAAAAAATCAGAAAATGGTTCTACAAACCAAATATTAGGGGATTATTTTACTTCTTATATAAATTTCAAACAACGAAATAAATCGGGATTAAACGGATTAAAAAAAGATTTTGAAGAAATTGAAAAAATAAATTCCAAATCAGATATTTTGTCAGCTGTTGCTTCTTTACATCAAAAAGGAGTTAACAGCATGTTCTATTTTGGAGTTGGTCAGGATTTAAAAAATGTAGAACAACATGTTTGCTATCTTGGACAATCAGGAATTGGGCTTCCAAATAAGGATTATTATTTAAAAGACAATAAAAAAGAAATTCTTGATGCTTATTCCATGCATCTAACTAAAGGATTTGAATATTTAGGAAAAACACATGAACAGGCCATGATTTGCGCAAAAAACACCTTAATAATTGAAACAAATCTTGCTCAATCTATGCTTTCACCTGCAGAATTAAGAAGTCCTGAAAAAACATATAACAAAAAAACTGTAGAAGAAACATCAGCTTTATTTGGTTCTTTTCGTTTTCCTCAATATTTAAAACTTATTGGATTTGAAGATATACCCACATTAATAGTTTCTAACCCTGATTATTTAGGAAAATGCAATCAGTTATTATTGGATTTAGATGTACAAATATGGAAAGATTATCTCACCTGGTGTTTATTTAATGAATTTGCAGGACATTTAAGTATGGAAATAGTTGAATACAATTTCGATTTTTATGGAAAAACACTAAAAGGTAAAAAAGAGCTCAAACCAGTTTATGATAGATGTATTGATGAAATTACAAACATGGAATTTGGCGAACTATTGGGAAAAGCATTTATTGAAAAACATTTTTCTGAAAACGCAAAAAATCGTGTAAACTCAATGGTTGACAACCTTCTTGAAGTTTATGAAAAAAGAATAAACAATCTTGAGTGGATGTCAAAAGAAACAAAAAAAGAAGCACTTAACAAATTGGCTTCAATTGGACGAAAATTAGGTTTTCCTTCCAAATGGGAAGATTTTAGTTCTTTAAACTTTAGCCCTGATAATTATCTTAAAAATGTTAAAGACATAACCCAATACAGTATCAAAAAAAACCATAATAAAATAGCAGAAGCTGTTGATAAAGATGAATGGGGTATGCCAGCACATATGGTAAATGCCTATTACCACCCTTTGTTAAATGAAATTGCTTTTCCTGCTGGAATCATGCAGGCGCCTTTTTTTGATGACAACTATGAAGATGCCGTTAATTATGGTAGAATTGGAATGGTTATAGGGCATGAATTCACTCATGGCTTTGATGACATGGGGTCCAAATTTGCTGCAGATGGTTCTTTTAAAAACTGGTGGACCAAAGAAGATCGAAAACTATTTGAAGAAAAAACAACATTATATGGCCAAACATTCTCCGCTTTTTGTCCATTTGAAGATCATTGCGTACAATCTGATTTAACTATGGGTGAAAATATTGCGGATTTGGGTGGACTAATCATGGCTTTTCATGCTTATAAAAACACCAAAGAAGGAAAAGAAAATAAAAAGAAACATGGTTTTACAGCAGAACAACGTTTTTTTATTTCCTATGCTCAATTATGGAAAATTAAATATACTGATGAAGAAATGAAAAACAGAATTGCAACAGACCCCCATTCTCCAGGGATGTATCGTGTAAACGGGCCATTAAAAAACTGCCCCGAATTTTTTAAAGCATTTTCAATACAAGAAGGCAGTAAAATGCGAAATCCAAAAAATAAAATTTCAAAAATCTGGTAATAATATGTCCAAGCTAATTTTATTTCTAATTCTGTTCTTAAATTTTGCTCTTCATTCACAAGGAAGCTACGAATTGGCAGTATTGAAATATAATGGAGGAGGTGATTATTATGCCAATCCTACTTCTGTTCCAAATCTTATTGCTTTTTACAATAAAACATTTAATACTAAAATTTCAGAAATCGTCCCTTATGTTGAAGCTGAAAGTAAAGATGTTTTTGATTATCCTTTTATTCACATGACTGGGCATGGAAATGTTTTTTTAAATAATTCTGAAGTAAAAAACTTAAGAACCTATCTTCTTGCCGGTGGTTTTTTACATATAGATGATAATTATGGAATGGACCCTTTTATAAGAAGAGAAATTAAAAAAATATTTCCAAGCAAATCACTAATTGAACTACCCCCAGAACATCCTGTTTTTCATCAAAAATTTAATTTTAACGGATTGCCAAAAATTCATGAACATGATGGGAAAAGAGCACAAGCATTTGCTATAATTGAAAATGGCAGAATATTATGTTTATACACCTATGAGAGTGATTTAGGAGATGGTTGGGAAGATCAAAGTGTACATAACGACTCTAAACAAAAAAGACTTGAAGCTCTTCAAATGGGATGCAATATTCTAATGTTTGCTTTTATGCAGTAAATTAAAGAATATTAAATAAATCATCTACACCAAACAAGCGATTAATGGTGAAGCCTTCAGCATAATTAAGATTCACAGGACGCCCGATTTGTTTCATCCTTCCTTTTAGAAATTCAAAAAAATCTTCTCTTGAAATCGGGGTATTAGGTTTTGCAGATTTCGGGTCAAAAAACTGAGTTTTATACGCTTTTATAGCTTCAATCTTTTGATCTACAAAATCGGAAACATCAATTACAAAATCTGGCTTGATATAATAATCCTGAATATAATGAAATACTAGTCTAGGTCGATGACATTGCTGAACCCTTCCCTCCCATTTAGTTTCAATTTTTTGCAATCCGGATAAATAACACGCGTCAGCTATTAATTTGGCAGCTTTTGAATGATCAGGATGACGGTCTTCAATTGCATTTGCAAAAACAATTTGAGGTTTGAATCTTCTAATTTGCTCAATAACTAATTTGATTGATTTTTCGGATGATTCAAAAAAAGCATCTTTTAATTTTAAATTAACTCTTTGTTTTAAGCCTAATAATTTTGCAGCTTTAAGAGCTTCTTCTTTTCTAGTTTGTGCATTTCCTCTTGTTCCAAGTTCTCCCTGAGTTAAATCTACTACACAAACACTTTTTCCTTGGGCTACATAACGAATTATAGTGCCTGAAACAGATATTTCCACATCGTCAGGATGTGCTCCAAATGCAAGTATATCTGTTTTATAATTCATTTGTTAAACATTTGCATACATTTCCACACCTGGACATGAGCATATAAGGTTACGATCACCAAAAGCATTGTCCACTCTTCTAACTGGAACCCAATATTTAAACTCATTTAGATATTCAACTGGATATGTTGCCTGTTGTGGCGAATAAGGATAATCCCAATTTTTATTAATAATACAATCTGCATTATGAGGAGCATTTTTTAATAAATTATTCATTTTGTCTGCACTCCCATTCTCAATTTCCTTTATTTCTTCTCTAATTTTAATCATTGCTGTAATAAATCGATCCAATTCCTCCTTATCTTCAGATTCTGTAGGCTCAATCATTAAGGTACCAGCAACAGGAAATGAAACTGTAGGTGCATGAAAACCATAATCAATCAATCTTTTTGCAATATCTCCCACTTCTACATTTGCTGTTTTTTTAAACTCTCTACAATCCAAAATCATTTCATGAGCAACGGTATTATTAACTCCTTTATATAGGATGTCATAATGTCCTTCAAGTTTACTTGCAATATAATTGGCATTTAAAATAGCTATTTGTGTTGCTGTTTTTAAACCATGTTTACCCAACATTTTTATATACGCATAAGAAATTAATAGTATTAATGCACTTCCATATGGAGCAGAGGAAATGGGATCTATTCCATTTTCTCCTCCTACCTTTACAAAAGGATTATTTGGAAGAAAAGGAGTTAAATGAGCAGCTACTCCAATTGGCCCCATACCTGGACCTCCTCCTCCATGAGGAATAGCAAACGTTTTATGTAAATTAAGATGGCATACATCGGCCCCTATATTCCCTGGATTAGTAAGACCAACCTGCGCATTCATATTTGCACCATCCATGTAAACCTGACCTCCATTTTCATGAATTATAGAAGTAATTTCTTTTATACCTTCCTCATACACTCCATGAGTTGAAGGATAGGTAACCATAATTCCTCCAAGATTGTCTTTTAATTCTGTAGCAACAGTTCTTAATTCTTCTATATCAATATTTCCATTTTCATCACATCCTGTTACTACAACAGCGAATCCAGCCATGACAGCAGATGCGGGATTTGTGCCATGTGCTGATGATGGAATAATCATTTTATTTCTATTCTTATCTCCTCTAGATTCATGATAAGCTTTAATTACCATAAGACCAGCATATTCTCCCTGTGCTCCTGAGTTAGGTTGCAACGAAATTGCATCAAAACCTGTACAAGCACATAGGTCTTTTTCTAATTCTGTTAATATCTGCTTATACCCCTGAGCCTGATCAGCAGGAACAAAAGGATGAATATTAGCAAAACAAGGGTTGGAAATAGGCATTAATTCTGAGGCTGCATTTAATTTCATTGTACAAGAACCAAGCGGAATCATACTATGAACCAAGGAAAGGTCCTTGTTTTCAAGTTTTTTCAGATAACGCATCATTTTGGTTTCTGTATGATAAGAATTGAATACATCATGCATTAAAATTTGATCACTTCTTAAGTTTGATTGTAGATCAAATAAAGATTTATCAGATGAATTGGCAGCAATTTCTTTTTGATTTAAAATCACTGAAACTAATAAATCAACATCTCCCTGAACATGTGGTTCTGAAAATGTAATTGATATCTCACTTTCATTAATTAATCTAATATTGCATTTTTTTTCTTCGCAGGCTTTTTGAATTTTATTGGCATCTACATTTTTTATCCAAACGGTATCAAAAAAAGAATTACTTCCAAGCTCAATATCATTTCGTGTTAATCTTGATGCAAAATTCACAGCTAAAGAATTCACATGTGAAGCTATTTTTTTTAAGCCATCAGGACCATGATAAACAGCATACATAGCAGACATTACTGCCAATAAAGCTTGAGCGGTACAAATATTGGATGTCGCTTTATCTCTTTTAATGTGCTGCTCTCTTGTTTGAAGTGCCATTCGGTAAGCAACATTATCGTCTGTATCTTTAGAAACACCGATAATACGGCCCGGCATATTTCTTTTGAAATTTTCATTTGCTGCAAAATAAGCAGCATGAGGTCCACCATATCCCATAGGAACACCAAAACGTTGAGAAGAACCGAAAACCACATCTGCACTTATTGAACCAGGAGATTTCAATAAAACCAAGCTTAAAATATCAGCAGAAACTGCAACAGAAATATTTAATTCATGTGCATTTTCAATAAATGAGCTCAAATCACTTATCACACCATTGGAATCTGTATATGGAATTACTGCTCCAAAATAATTTGAATCCAAAATTGCACTTTCATGATCTTCCACAACAAGATCAATATCTAAATTATTTGCTCTACCCCTAACAACTTCTATTGTTTGAGGAAAACATCTATTAGAAATAAAGAATTTATTTTTCCCAAGTTTAATGTCTTTTCTCTTTCTACTATTGTAAAACATTATCATTGCTTCTGCAGCAGCAGTAGATTCATCCAAAAGTGATGCGTTTGCTATATCCATTTGTGTTAAATCCATAATCATGCTTTGAAAATTAAGCAAAGCCTCCAGTCTTCCTTGAGATATTTCAGCTTGATATGGTGTATACGCTGTATACCAACCCGGATTTTCTAGAATATTTCTAAAATTAACAGATGGCACAATCGTTTCATAATATCCTAATCCAATAAAAGATTTATATATTTTATTTTTATTGCCAAGATGAGTTAATAAATCTAAACACTCTTGTTCAGAAATAGCATCGTCTAAGGCTAAATCTCCATCAAGACGTATGTGAGAAGGTATTGTTTTATCTATTAATGATTCAATTGAATTAACTCCAACAGAATTAAGCATTTCATCGATTTCTTTACCAGAAGGTCCGATATGACGGGATAAAAAATTACTCATATTATCGAATTTATAAAGTATGCAAATATAACGTAGAAATAGAATTTATTTATCTATATGTTAAAAGAAATAACATTCTAGATGGAAAGTCGTTTTATTTCATTTTTAATTCAAATATAGTTTCTACTTTTGCCAAATGTTAAATGGCAAGAGAATATGTATTGTTCTTCCAGCTTACAATGCTGCAGAAACCTTGGAAAAAACATATAATGAAATCCCCTTCGATATTGTGGATGATGTTGTATTGGTGGATGATGCAAGTAAAGATGAAACCACAAAAAAAGCCAAAGAAATAGGAATAAAGCATGTAATACGGCATGAAAAAAACAGAGGTTATGGAGGCAATCAAAAATCTTGTTATTCAAAAGCATTAGAGCTCAATGCAGATATAATAGTAATGCTGCACCCTGATTATCAATATACTCCCAAATTAATTCATGCGATGACGTCGGTTATAGCATTTGATGTTTACCCTGTTACAATGGGATCAAGAATACTTGGGAAAGGGGCTATAAAAGGTGGCATGCCTCTTTATAAATATTTTGCTAATCGAACACTAACATTGTCACAAAATATTTTAATGGGACAAAAATTATCTGAATATCATTCTGGATACAGGGCCTTTTCTTCACAAATTTTTGATAAAATTGATATTGAAAAAAACTCTGATGATTTTGTTTTTGACAATCAAATGCTAGCACAAATTTTTTATGCTGGTTATCAAATTGGAGAAATCACCTGCCCAACGAAATATTTTGAAGAAGCTTCATCGATAAATTTCAGCAGATCTGTTACCTACGGCTTAGGAGTTCTTAAAGTATCTCTGCAATACAGATTAGGCAAATGGAATATTAAAAAATCAAACTATTTAAGATTAAAAACAGATAGCTAAAAACAAATTTCATGAAAATATTTAACAACATTCTAGAAACAATCGGAAATACTCCATTAGTTAAATTAAACAAAGTAACAAAAGAAGTTGATGCTACTGTATTAGCAAAGGTTGAATACTTTAATCCTGGAAGTTCTGTAAAAGACAGAATGGCGGTTAAAATGGTTGAAGATGCAGAAGCTGATGGACGACTTAAACCAGGAGGTACGATTGTAGAAGGAACATCAGGAAACACAGGGATGGGGCTTGCATTGGCTGCAATTATAAAAGGATATAAACTTATCTGTGTTTCAACTGATAAACAATCAAAAGAAAAATTTGACATCCTTAGAGCCGTTGGTGCAGAAGTTATTGTTTGCCCTACAGATGTAGCTCCTGATGACCCTCGGTCTTATTATTCAACCTCTAAAAGAATATCTGAAGAAACTCCAAACTCATGGTATGTTAATCAATATGACAACCCCTCTAATGCAATAGCTCATTATGAACAAACCGGACCTGAGATATGGGAACAAACAGAAGGAAAAATAACACATTTTGTTGTTGGTGTTGGAACAGGAGGAACAATCTCTGGAGTTGGGAAATATTTGAAAGAAAAAAATCCAGCAATTAAAATCTGGGGAATTGACACCTATGGATCTGTTTTTAAAAAATATCATGAAACTGGAATTTTTGATGAAAATGAAATATATTCCTATATAACAGAAGGTATTGGTGAAGACATCTTGCCTGAAAATGTAAATTTTGATATCATAGATGGCTTTGAAAAAGTCACCGATAAAGATGCCGCTGTTTACACTAGAAAAATGGCTCTTGAAGAAGGTATTTTTGCAGGAAACTCTTGCGGAGCAGCTGTAAAAGGTTTATTACAGCTGAAACATCATTTCAAAAAAGATGATGTTGTTGTTGTATTGATTCATGATTCAGGAAGTAGATACGTAGGGAAAATGTATAATGACGATTGGATGAGAGAACGAGGGTTTTTAGATGAAAAGCTTATTTGTGCAGGAGACCTCATTAATGACCACAAAGACAAACCTTTGGTTACACTTTTTGCCGAAGAACTTGTATCCCATGCAATATCTAAAATGAGGAAATTTGGAATTTCACAGATACCTGTTTTTAGAGAAGGTGAAAATGTAGGTTCAGTAGATGACCGTCATATGTATGAATTATTAGTTGAAAAACCAGAATTAAAAGATGCTCCAATTTCTTCCATCATGCAGGAACCTTTTCCAATGGTAAACGAGAAAACAAGTATCGAGGAGTTATGTAAGTTAATAGATAAAGATACAGCTGCTGCTTTAATTGAATTAAAAAATGGTGATAAACATATCATTACCCGATATGACATTATTCAAGCAATGTCATAATAAAGAATCTATAAATCTATTAAATCAGGTAAAATACCAAGGTTTTTTTTACTAAAGCATTAATTATTTAATTTATGTATTGAAAATCACTCTACTTAAAACTTAACAAATCGGCATTAAAATTGCTAATTACATTTGCAAACAAATTAAACTTAAAATATGAAAAACATACTTTTTTGCGCAATATCTACAATAATCATATTCAGTAATTTCAATGCTCAAGAAATTAAAATAAATACTGAAAAAGCTACAGTTGAGTTTGAATTTATTTCAGAACAAACATCAGGAACTGTTTCAGGATTAGAAGCGAAAATAATTCTTAACACTGAAGATCTTTCAAAATCATTAATTGAGGGATCTGTTGACGTCTCCACCCTAACAACTTTAAATGATAGAAGAGATCAACATCTTCAAAAATCGGACATGTTTGATGCGAAGAAATACCCGAAAATGACATTTAAAAGTAACTCTTTTATTAAAACTGAAAACGGCTATATAGCTAAAGGAACCATTACTATTAAAGGTCAAGAAAAAGAAACTGATTTTAGTTTCACATCACAAAAGAAAAATATCATTGGAACAATGACAGTATACACCAATGATTTCAATGTGTTTCCAAAAGCAAAAAGAGCCAGTAGCAAGGTGGATATAAAAATAACATTACCTATTAATTAAATTAAGTTATTTATTACTTTTAAGTGTAATGTCCGAAGCTAAAAAAACAAGAATAAACAAATACCTTAGTGAAATTGGCTATTGCTCACGTAGAGCAGCTGATAAACTTATTGAAGAAGGTAGAGTTCTTGTTAATAACAAAATTCCAGAAATCGGAGTTAAAATTAGCTCATCTGATGAAATAATGATAGATGGAATAATAATTTCAGAACAAAACAAAAAAGCTATTTATTTAGCATTTAATAAACCGGTAGGAATCGTTTGCACCACAGATACTCGTTTTGAAAAAAACAACATCATTGAATTTATTAACTATCCTGAACGGATTTTTCCTATTGGAAGACTTGATAAACCCAGTGAAGGATTGATATTATTAACCAATGATGGAGACATTGTAAATAAAATTTTAAGATCCAGAAATCATCATGAAAAAGAATATCTGGTTGAAGTAAACAAATCCATAGACTCTGTTTTTATTGAAAAAATGAGTAATGGCATACCTATATTAGATACGGTAACTAAAAATTGTACTGTAGAAAAGATAAGCAAATTCAGGTTTAGGATTATTCTCACTCAAGGACTTAATAGACAAATAAGAAGAATGTGTGAATATCTTAATTATAGAGTTGTAAAACTAAAAAGAATCAGAATTATGAATATTTCTTTGGATATGCCTGTTGGGAAACATCGTGAACTATCTAAAAATGAATTCACTGAACTCCAGAAACTTATTTCTGATTCATCAAAAGAAAACTAATTTTTTTATCTATCTTTAAATCTTAAATCTAAAATCTAAAAAATATGAAATTAATTTTAACAGCTATTGCATCTATTCTTTTTATCGGAATGACTTATTCACAGGATTGCGTTAAACAATATACTGGAAAATACAAAGTGAATTTAGATGCCACCATTAAAAACATCAAAAAACTTTCCTCAACAGATGATAATAAAAATGAACCAACAGAAGAGGAAATGAAAATGATGACAGGTATGTTTGACAAAATGATAATGACTCTTGAAGATAATGCTTTAATAATGTCTGTTATGGGACAAGAGAATAAAATGCTTTTTAAATCTCGTTGGAGTGGAGATGGAAGCGCATGTGAAATGGTTTTAGATTTACCCGAGGGAGCAGAATTACCTGAAGGAACTAATGAAGTTTTTATGACAATTAAAATTGTCGACAAGAATTCCATAATGATGAAAGCTTCTGAAGGAAGTGGAAGTAATGACATGGAGGCTATTATATGGAGTAAATCCAAATAGTTAGAAATAAATAAAACCTTATTTCATTATTTCGTTAGCACACTTTGTTGCTAACTGTTGGCATTTAGATGAATTATTATATGCTTGGTTGAATGAACTAAACGTATTTTGTATTTTTTCAAAATAACAACTTAAAAAGGCATCTTTATATTCTCCAAGTTGATCGATCTCAGATTTTATTGATTCCATTTCGGAGTTAAATCTCTGCTTATCCTCATTGTTCCATTTCCCTATTTTACTAGGTTTTGGACCATAAATATCTTTAAAACATTTTTTTATTTCTTCTTTGCCATGATTAGCATCCATAGCCATAGAGAATGAAGAATAAGTGTTTTCAAATTTATTAAAAATACAATCTATGAAATCCTGTTTTTTATCTCCAAATGCAGTCATGTTTTTTTCTTCATTTTTGATAAATTCATCTAATTTTTTTTTATCTTTTTTTGACCAGGAACCTATTCTACTTTTATTGGCAGAACAAGAACAAAGACATAAACCTATAATAATTAGGAATGTATATTTTTTTAATTTAAACATAACTTGTATAAAAATAATCAATATGAAGAGTATAAAAAACTTATTTTAAATAAATTTGAGTTACCTTTTATTTTGGTCTGTTATTTGTAATTCAACTATAGAAAAAACACCTAAACAATGAATTATTTAATCTTTTTATTTTCTTTTCTATTTATAGTTTTGTCTTTTAAGTCTACATCTCAAGAAACAAACAAAGATCATTTAATTGGCATATGGATTCGACAAAGCCAATCTAACGATACTGTGATTTTTAAAAGAAATATAAGTTCAGAAGATTATCAAAACTTGGACAGCCTAGAGCAAAATAAATATCGAACAAAAATATTTACCAATTTAATCAACAATAATGAATTCCCCTTTGGGAATAAAGAAAGTTCATTTAAAGAAAAATTAAAATATTTAAAGACATTTTGGAAGAGAAAGGATCTTTTTAATCCACTTATAGTCTCAAGTTTTAATGGACAATCTTATTATCAGTTTATAAAAAATGGAGAAATCATTGTTTCTCAAAATTGCGGTTGGTGTGGCACTCCTCCTATTTCCTATTGTGAATACAAAGGAAAATGGTCCAAACAAAAGAATGACACTTTTGATCTAAGCTACCCATTCTGGGGTGGAACTATTATAGAAACCTGGGAAATTACTACTTTATCTAAAGAAAAAATGGCCATAATTCGTGTTGACAGTAAAGCAATTTATGATAAAA